>Ga0265342_10000007_pt1 | contig 228257 bp, 188 predicted proteins | sample 4CB327metaG_FD_203125 | JGI IMG/M metagenome (GOLD analysis project Ga0265342, IMG submission 203125) | Rhizosphere microbial communities from Carex aquatilis grown in University of Washington, Seatle, WA, United States - 4-CB3-27 metaG | ecosystem: Host-associated > Plants > Roots >...
TGGTCTTTTCGGTGCAGACGAACTTGAAGTTACCCCTGATTATCTCCTTCATCTTTTCTTCGATCTTCGGAAGGTCTTCGGGGACGAAAGGAGTGGGCCTGTCAAAATCATAATAAAACCCGTCTTCGATGGACGGGCCTATAGCTACTTTCGTTTCGGGATACAACGCCACGACAGCCGCCGCCATAATATGGGCAGCGGAGTGTCTGAGTGTATCAAGTTCCATATTATTAATATCCATAGTTTTTCTGTTTGATCTGCTAAAATGCCCGGTAGAGGATTCGAACCTCTGACCCCTTCCATGTCAAGGAAGTACTCTAACCAACTGAGCTAACCGGGCGTAAAATTGTTTTTAGTTAAAGCAAGGTGCGGGTCGGAGTTGAACCGACGAATGACGGTTTTGCAGACCGCCCCCTTAACCACTTGGGTACCGCACCGAAAGTTTTAAAAGTATACAAAAATAGACTTCTTAAGTCAATATTCATACCATATGACTGGCGCGGTCAAAACCTTCCGGATTCTCCGAAAAAGCCTTGTATTTCACAACAATTTCACTACTATTCACTTACTATTTCAATCGGGCAAAGTAACATATTATCAACAGTAAAAGGAGAGTGGTCACCATGTCACTACAAGAATTCATCAGGCTCGAATCGCGCGCATTGAAGATCGTTGAAACCAAAGATCGCGCCATGGTGTGGAAAGCCGTAGAATGCGGCGCAATGGAAAAGGTTAGAAGTTATGCGGAGAGCCTGGACTACGACGTGACTTTGAACGACATTACGTCCATCATCTGGGGTGAGCTCTGCAGTTATCTGACCACCGACGAGGCGAGATGAGCCTATGAGGTAAGGTTTGCTACGGCCTTTTTTCCCCAGGCTATTATCTTTCTGGTCTTTTCTATGTTTTCTGCTTCGGAATACACCCTTATCAACGGCTCGGTCCCCGAAGGCCTCAGCAGCAGCCACGAACCGTCCTCCAACACGAACTCTATGCCGTCATAATCCTTTAACTGTTTGACTTTCATGCCCCCGATCTTGTCCGGCGCGGACGTTTTCAACCGTTCGACGAATTCATCTTTGGTGATACCCGGGTTCCGGAAATCCGTCCTCAGATAGGCCGACGCGCCGTATTTTCGCTGGAGTTCCGCGGTAAGGTGCGAAAGGCTCTTGCCGGTCGCGGCCAGCATCTCTATGATCAGCATAGAGTTGAGCACGCCGTCCCTTTCGGGCAGGTAATTCCCGTAACCGTAACCGCCGCTCTCTTCTCCGCCGATGAGTATATTCTCATCAAGTATCTTCTGCGCGATGTATTTAAATCCTACGGGGACTTCCTCGAATTTAAGGCCGTGATCGTCCGCTATCCTCTCGCTTAAGTAACCCAGCGAAATGGCCTGTACCACTTTGCCCTTCATGCCCTTGTAGTGGCACAAATAATACAGCAGCAGCGGGAAGACCTGGTGAGGCGTGAGGTACCTTCCTTTATCGTCCACCACTCCTATTCTATCCGCGTCACCGTCTGTAGCAAGGCCCGCGGCCGCGCCGCTTCGTTTTACTTCTCTGATCAGCTCGGACAGGTTTTGTTCTATGGGTTCAGGATGTAGTCCGCCGAACAGAGGGTCAACGGCTGAGTGTATCTCGTAAACGTTAACCGCTGAATTTCTTAATAAGCTCTTGAGGCAGCCGATGCCGGAGCCGTACATCGGGTCCGCTACGACTTTGAGATTCCTTTTTTTGAGCAGTTTCAGGTCTATCTTAGAGGCGACTCTTTTCAGATACTCCCCGGTGATATTCTTTTTGTTGATACCACCTTTTTTTGCGTGAGTTAAGCCGCGGTAGTTGAACAGTTCCTCGAATCTTTTAGTCACGCTCTCCGGAGCCGAACATCCGTCGAATGTCTTATACTTAAGGCCGTTGAACTCGGGAGGATTGTGACTCGCCGAGATCATCACGCCCCCGAACGCTTTATTGTCAACGACGCTGGAGGAAAGCGCCGGAGTCGTTACGTAGCTGTCCGAGAGCAGCACTTCGCACCCGTTAGCCGAGAACACTTCCGCTACTGTCGCAGCGAAATAATCCGAGTTAAAACGCGTGTCGTAGCCGACCGTTAAAAGCGGGGTCTTGCCAAACGATTTTTCAAGCGCGTAACGCGCGATCGCTTCGGCAACAACGCGCACGTTGGCGGTCGTGAACTCTCCCGCTATGATCGCTCTCCACCCGTCAGTACCGAATTTTATCATAGTTAATTATCCAGAAAAACCTCTACCGTATGTTCGCCGTCCTTGAACGGCTTAAGCAGGCTGCCTTCTATCTGTTTTCCGTCAACGGTTATAGTTTTAACGGCAGCGTTTTTCTTTAAATGGGGGTTATGGAAATTTATTTTGTAAAAAGCCTTTCTGAAGTGTATTGTCAGGCTCGTTTCCCTGAATTCCGGCACCGCGGGCAGGCAAGGGTCTATCTTCAGGCCGTCCAATTCACCTCTAACTCCGAAAAAGTAATTTTGGAAGACATAGCGCGTCCAGCCTGCGGAAGCGGTAAGCAGTGGGTATTCCCCTCTCCCAGCCCAGTTGGGGTTATCCGAAGAAATGTAATACTCAGGTATCCACGGCCCCGTTCTTAATATCTCCTGAGGATGGTTGAGAGGGTTAATTCCCGAAAAAATCTTGTAAGCCTCATCGGCTCGGCGTCTCTTGAGCAGGGCGAGGACCATGAAAAGGTTCGCGTGGCAGAATATGGCGTTGTTCTCCTTGGTCCCGGGGGCGAAGCCCGTAATACGGCCCACGTTCTTATCGAACTTCAAGTAAGGAGGATAATTGAGTTTCAAGCCGCCCACTTCTTTATCGGCGAGTATTTTCCAGACGATCTTAAGGATATCGTCGGTCTTGCCTATCTCATCGGAAGCGCCGGAAAACAGCGACCAGGTCTGCGGCATCAGCATCATTACAAAATCTTCCGTGGTCGGGTTGGCTTTCTTAGTCGCGTGAGGCACGAATATACCGTCGACCGCCTTCCCGTCCGAATGCAGGTAACCCGTGTAATACTCGCCGGTCCAGGCGATCTTGTTGACGTTGATGATGGTCGCTTTCGCCTTGGCTCTGAGGTCGTTTACCACCTGGTTCAAAGGGATACTGGTTTTCTCTCCGCTGATCTCGCCGTTAACGTATTCAAGATAATTTATAAGTTTTCTCTGCCTGACGTCATAGGACGAATCTATGATATCTTCCTCCGGCACGTTCTCGATAAGATCGGCAAGCTCCCGGAATATCTCGATCTCCTTTAGGCCGGTCCTCTTCTCAAGGTTCTCAAGAAAATCCGCAAGGTCATTGCAATCCATCGCCAGCCCCAGCGAGAAAGTGACGTTCTCTCCCTTTACCTGGTCGACAGCATCGTTCCAATCAGCGCGTTTTTGTTTTAAAAGGTTGTTCTTGCCCGTGTCGTAGAACATAGTGAGAAGCTGTACCAGCAGGTGTTCCAGCACCGTGCCCTTGTAAACTTCGCCGCCGGTGGTCTTCTGCCGCTCGATATAACCCCGCGGCCACGACAGTTCTTTTTTCTCGCCGCGGTCCCTGTAGCAGTCCCTGAAATATGCTATATCGCTCCTGAACAGGAAATTCGGGTCCCCCAAAAAATTAACCAGCAACAATACCGTTTGCGTAGTCCAGTACGGGTGGTCGCACCAGAGGCCGTTAAGCTCGTCGCTTCCGAATTCTTTAGTCCTGGCAAAGAACCTTGTGGCGTTAGTACCGTCAAGCCTTATGCCTTCAAGAGTATGGAAGGTGCGCTTTTCGAGGCCTACCGGATCAATCACGGTCGCTGCCATCATATCCTGCCAGAAATCTCGCCAGCCGGCAAAATCAGAACCATAATCGAATTGCGGGTGGCCTGTATTCCCGAACCAGTACCTCATCGACAACTGATAGCACCACCACCTGTTCCATAAGAGATTGAAATCTTCGTGTCCCGTGGTTATCGTCACCCGTGACGTACGCTCGTTCCAGAAGTTATTGAGGATATTTAGTTGCTCTAAAGCGCTGGCATAATCATATTTATTGATAACGTCTTCGGTCTTCGAGCAATCCCGGCTGATGCCGTTTATTACCACGAACCTGGCGCTCGAGCCGGGCTCGATAACGACTTTTTTGAATTCTATGGCGCCCACGGCTTCCTTGCCGAGGCATTGGAATTTAGGCGGCTTATTGCCGGTGATCGCTTCGGGGCACGACCAGGAATTCCTGCGTCCCAGAAAAGATTCCCTTTCGGAATAGAACCTGCTGCCTTTTTTGCCGCTGTCGGATTCCGCAGACATAAAGTAACATATCTCGCTCGGGCTGGTCTTGCCTTCAACCCACTCAAGCCCTGGAATTATCTCGATGTGGTCGGTTACCCTGCTTTTGTTGTAAAGCCTGACCACATCCCGGTGATATTCCGCATAAGCCCTGCTGCCGCCGAAGATAGGGACGGTAGGAATAAAATCTATGCTCTTTTTGTTTTCTGAGTTGTTCTTGATCTCGACGATCCACACTTCAGCCATCTCTTCGAGAGGCACAAAAACGGTCGCGGTTACCCCCAGTCCGTGTTTTTGAGAGTTCGCATTATATTTAACGTAGCCCAGCCCCATGGAAAAAGACTGTTCCTCTTTCGTGTCGGCTGACAAATGATCGTTCGCGAGCCACGTATCTCCATTCTCAAGCCTCAGCCAGAGGAATCTCCCGTTCTCTTTGGGAAAATACTGCCCGTCAAACTCACCGAACATCCTGGTGTAGTCAAAACCGCTGTAACCCCTGAGATAATTGTCGCAGATTGAAAAATATTGCGGGCCGTTCGCCAGCATGTGGGCCAGCGGCTGTGGGAGAGCTTTGCAATTATCCGCTTCGCACTCGCCCTGTTTGTTATAACTCCATAATTTCGGCATCAAGCAACTCCCTTCGGTTTTTAAGTTTTTTTCGGCGCCCTGGTGGCGCGGTCGTAATCGTCTTCGATCCTGACCACGTCTCCGAGTTCTGGCGTTGAAACTTCTATCAGGCGGCAATTCTCTAACGCCTCCATCCGGTGGATGGTCCTCGGCGGCAGGTGAAAAACAGCGCCGGATGTTATCTTTTTTGATTTCAGGTTCTTAAAGGTTTTTCCAATGATAAGCTTGAGAACGCCGTCTTCCAGATAGAGGGTCTCTATTTTCCTGTCGTGCAGCTGAAGACTGAGACGGTGCCCCTTCCTGATGATCAGGATCTTGCCGGCATACCTTGATGTCAGAGCGAAAAGTCTTTCCTCGCCCCACGGTTTTTTAGTTATTTTAATTTTTGCCGGCATTGTTTGGGCCTCGTCAGGATTTTAGAGTTCAGTTATTATAGAAAATATTGGCGGATTTGACAAGTTATCCTGTTTTTGGTTAAATCTTGCCTATGAAACCTATACAAAAAATAAAGCGTCCGGACTGGGACAGTTATTTCATGAAACTGGCAATGCTCGTCGCTGAACGATCGACCTGCCACAGACATCACGTGGGCGCCGTGATAGTCAGGGATAAGCGCATCCTCACCACCGGTTATAACGGCGCCGCGGCAGGGGTCAGAGACTGTCTCGAGCTTGGTTGCCTCAGGAACGAGCTGAACATTCCTTCAGGACAGCGCCACGAGATCTGCCGAGCGATACACGCCGAGCAGAACGCAATAATACAGGCCGGGCTCCACGGCATAACCATCAAAGGTTCCACGATCTATTGCACACACTCCCCCTGCATACTGTGCGCCAAGATGCTCGTCAATGCCGGCGTTTCGAGGTTCGTGATGTGCACCGAGTACGCAGACACCACTTCAAAATCTCTTTTCAGGGAAGCAAAGGTAAAATATGATAAGATCAAAAGGCCAACCCGTGAGATCACCATCCTCGACTGACTTTTATAAACCCCGCAGGATACTGGCCGGCAGGCTGAAACTGGGAGACGATCTACTCCCGGAGATCACTTCACTTTGCAGAAAAAATAACATCTCTACGGGTTATCTTTCGATAATAGGCGCGGTACGGAACGCGAGGCTGGGTTATTACAACCAGGCAAAAAGATCGTACACCGGCTGCGTGAAGTTCAGGCGCAAACTGGAGATAGCTTCCTGCGCCGGCAACATATCGCTAAAAGACGGTGAGATCTTCGTTCATCTGCACATTGTGCTGGCGGGGCTGGACGGAAAGGCCTTCGGTGGCCACCTCATGCCGGGAACGGAAGTATTCGCCGCGGAATATTTCATTATGGAACTTGCCGGAAAAAAACTCCACAGAGTCAAGGACCCGTCAACGGGCCTGCCACTGTGGAGTCTAAAGTAGTGATCCTTTCTTATCTATTTTCGCTCAAACCTGCCGCTAGATCCTTCATGCAAAGCTCGATCCCTGTCTGAACAATGGAATTTCTTTCTATGACCCTGCCCAGCCTGGCAAACCAGAAAGCCACCCACGTTCGCTGCTTCACGTAGGACGCCGCTTTCGCGCTTGAAATGATCTCTCCGTTCTCCACTCTCGCCCGCCACCGCGCTGTTTTCATTCAGCCACGATTATTTAGCATTTGCTTCGTCCTGCGCATCCGCTTCGATACCGTAAGCGGACGTCTTTGTGACTTTCAGTGGTTTCTGCAGTCCTTCAAGCCTCTTCGCGACGTCAGCAGCGTTTCCTCTTTTCATGTCGAGGTCGAGTTTTGCAACACGCTCGGAATAATCCCTGACCCGGCAGTCGCGCACTTCGATAAGGGCCCTTACGGACCTCACCAGGTCGTTTAGCTGGTTTATAGAATCGATGTTGGACACGACGAGCCTGACAGTAGAGCGGTCCCTGAGGTAATTCAATACAGCCTGTGGCAGATCGGCACCGACTTTGCCTGCCGCCCTCGAAATGGCCGTAGCCGCGGCGGCAGCCCTTGCGACGTCCACGCCGCCCAGGGTTTCCCTTGAAGTCGTGATGACGTCTTCCGAGCCCGGTTTAACGACTCTTACCGAAACCGTGGCCCTGTACGAGATCATCCCCCCGAGTCCCTGGTCAGTATTGAAACTGCTGTCCGCACGCCCCGATACCAGTATATCAGGCTCGCCCGACTCCGCGACCACGAATCCCTTTTCGACGAATTTCCTTTTCAGCTCGTCAGCCGCGTAACTTGTTTTGGACTCGGCCCCGTCTATGTATTCCTCTACTTTAAAACCCACCACCGGGTTGCCCAGTCTTTTGGGTTCGAGATCGAGCGCCTTGATCTTAGCTGAGAGGTCTTCTTTTCTTACAAGCGCCTTGATCTGCGTCTTGTAAAAATCGCCTTCCCGCCATTCTTTGAGCACGTCATAACGCTCGATGTAACCTTCGGTCTGCGAGGTTATGTTGTCTTCTATGAGCACGGCTTTAGATACAAGAGCTTCCTGAGAAACGTAAACCCCTATTACAAGGCCGAGAGCGCTCTTCATCGCTTCGTGCAGGGATGTTTTTTTCGCTCCTGTCAGGTCACCGTTAATAATAGGCGCCATGCCTTCGGCGGTCACGACTTCCGTATTAGGTTCAGTAGCCTTTATCGCTGGTCTTTGCGCCGCGCAGCCCCAAAGCCCGAACCACAACGCAATAAAAATATATTTTCTCATTCTTAACCCTCTTGTTGAACTTCCGTTTTATTCCTGGATCAACTTGAGCCCCATGTCCTTGAGCGCTTTCTTCCCGAGCCTCAGCACGACAACGCAGCCGTCGTCAGCGGTCCACTCGCTCCTGACTACCTGAGCGCCCTTTATCGTGGCATCTATGCTGGTAGCGAGCACTGAATCCGTTTCCATGGCTTTTTCGACGGTTATTCCGCCTTCAAGTTTGACTCCCTTAACAAGCGAAAGCATGTTGTACTGCGCGTTAACTATAGACGCGTTCCTTGACGTGGCCATCCTCTGCGTTTTGTTGTCCATTTTCTGGTCGGCCGCGCCAATTCCGCGGGCGAATATATAATTATCGGTTACACCCTGTTCAACCCACTCGCGTTCGATCTCGCCGTTCTTGACCGTGCCTTTGCCGGTGCTCGAAGCACACCCGTTAAACAGAACTACGCCAACAACCATAAGCAACACCGCGATACCGCTCAGAACTTTCCTCATGACTTCCTCCTCTGTCTAATTTGCCTACCAGTTCAATTCTAATACTATTTTACACTTTCCGCTATCATAAATACAGCCATTGTGAGAAAAAACACAGCCATCGTTACTTTCATAGCCACTATGTTGTCCTTAAAAAAACGCTTCAGCGTCAAAGTCGTAAGTCCGAAATAATACAAAACGAAGATCACGATCAGAGGCACGACGAACAGAAAACAGTATAGCGCGAGGTAAAGGTAAGCGGTCACCCGGTACTCAGGCATCGATGTCAGATAAATTATTGTCGGCAGGTAAACCTGTCCCGTGCATACCAGCTCCAGCAGCGTAATTATGACCGAGAGCAGCAATACGAACGGCAGAATGTATTTTAAGCCGGTAAACGCCGTGATCAGTTTTTCGATGCTTCTCCTTATCCAGTCCGGCAATTTAAGTTTGACCGCTTCATCATCCATACTGCCGGTTTTCCTGAGCACGGCGGCTTCGTAAAAATGCCTTCCGGACAGAAAAAGGACAAAAACTCCTATGGTGAGATAAAGGATCTTTGAATATTTCAGTATTCCCGCTATGCCGAGGACCGCCTTAAAAATCCCGGCTCCGATCAGGAAATAGGTCGAGAAAACGCCTGTAATAAAAACAACTCCCGCTAGAAAGACTTCAAACCGGGTTTTTTTCAGGACCAGGCTCATATAACTTAGAAAGAACACTATCGTAGCGAAAGCGCACGGGTTGATGCTGTCTACGGCGCCAGCCAGGAGAACGGGCAAAAGCCTGAGCCTTTTTACCGCGCTGTCCGAAACAACCTTGACCGGGAGTGGTGTTTCAGGAATGACCGGCTCCGCCGCCACCGCGACATTAACTACCTTGACATTCTTGAATACCGAGTCGATATTGTCCAGAATCTCGCTGATACCTCCGTAAAGCTTGCCTCCCGCATAAATTGCGGGAATATTATTTACTGTCTTGTGAATAGTTTTTTCAATGCGCACAAGTTTTTCGAAATTCTTTGGATCGTCAAGCAAGAGTAACTTGACCTGCGCCTTTACTCCGTATTTTTTTTCATACGCAGGCAAAATTTCGGATTCCAGCCGCTTGCATTCACCGCAACCGGGCGAGCCAAATATATATATCTTTAACGATCTTTCGCCGGGACCGGGGCCGGGCGGGATATCAGCCTTTGGGGCTTTCAAGCCCTTTCCTTCGACTATCAATCCGGTAATTTTTGCCGTCACATAGGGTTTTTTCGCGTCGCTCGATTGTATGTATATATCTTTCTCGAATTTCCCCCCGTAGCCTTTCGTGTTTACCTTTATCCTGACCTCTTGCTGCGCCCCAGGGGCCAGCTTTAGTTTCTGAGGATACGCGGTTATACAGTCGCAGGAAGGCCTGATGCCGACCTCAACCGGTTTTGAAGAAGTGTTTGATATCTTACAAGTTACTTCCGGCACTTCGCCTTCGCGGATCTTACCTATAGATAGTTTGTCCTTGCTTATTTCTATGCCGTAAGACGTGGCGCAAAACAAGAACAAGGTTATCGCGGCGCACATTTCTAGTCGTTTCATTAATTTACCTTTTTGTCTTCAATTTAAGATCGTCAACTATCGCCCGCGCTTCAGGATCATCCGGAATATCCTTGGTGAGAGGAACGAAGTCGTACTTATAGGATTCGATCTTGTTATCCGGGCCTATCTTTAAAACTAGTTTGCCGACGTTCTGGGCATTTTCACCCGCCTGGACTATCAGGGTCTTTCCCGAATTGAAAGGAGGGTTTACGGCTGTTTGCGAATGGCCTCCGATTATAAGATCAAGATCCGGGTATTCCCGCGCAAGCGCCTTGTTAGCGCCAAAACCGCAGCGGGAGATGAGTATCAGCAGATCTGCTTTGTTTTTTGCGAACTTATAAAACTGTTAATTACATCCTTGAGCGGCAAAACGATACGCCTTTAGTTAGCATGCCCTATCTGAGATTATCCCTCTCATCTTTCAGCCTTTCTCTCAACTGGTTCTTCTCTTCCTTTATGTTCAACACCCTGTCGAGAGTTTTCTGTCTGACCTCATCGAGATATTCAGGTTTTACCCGCTTTAGCTTTTCCCTCAACTGTTCCACGCGGCCCCTGAGTTCATTAAGCCTGTCCCTGTTCTTCTGCATCTGCATGGAGAGTTTGGACGGTGGTCGCGGCGCCTCGCCCCGTGCGACCGTCGTCTGCAACCCGGGTTTCACGCTAACTTCGGCCAGCTGCGCCGTCGGAACCGAAGCGGTTGACATCTGCACCGCCGCAGTAGACGGGACTACCTGGGCCGCAGCGGTTGAAGTTGATATATTCTCGTCAAGTTCTTCGCCGCTAATTTCCGCCGCCGAGCTAACGGCGACTTCGCCCTCGAACACGCCGATATCGGCGGCCCCGGAGCTTGCCACGACCGCGAATTCAGTCCCGCGGATAGAAATGACGGCGGTGGGACACTTGACCATCATTTTAGTGGTGGGTGTTTTTTTGATATTATTGAGAAGTTTCCCGACCCAAAGGCCGAGCGTTGTAGTGTGTCTTTCCCGGGTTAGTTCTATAAAATCTACTGAAGCCTCGGTATTTTCGTCAACAAAAATGAGAGAACCGTCGTCCAGCTCGAGATTGCAGGAAGAGCCCTTTCTCGTCCTTATCCTGTCTTTGAGCTGCACCGGCAAACCGTCCACGGCTTTAAACCACTGAGCCCTGCCGGTTTTTTGTACTTCAACGGTGCCTCTGACCTGAGACAGTTCTCCGGGAAATTTGCCGCATAGTCCCTTGACAGGGAATAACAGTGCAGCAGACAGCAAGACAGCGTATACTACAGCCGAACTCCTAGCGTGACAAAACATTTCATCCTCCGGAGAGCTTTTAATATTTTATCAACATCGGTCCGGCAGTCCCGTCTAGAAACGGGCCGTGGAACCTTCTGAAACCCAAGTATATTATAATGAACCCTGACACTATAATCTAGGGTTTATTGACCGAACAACCCTTTTAGCTGCTGCTGAGCTTTTTTCTTCACTTCTTCTTCGGCCTGTTTTTTTGCGGCTTCCTCGGCTTTTTTCTTTTCGGCGTCGAGCTGTTCCTGCGCCTGCTTTTTCGCCGCTTCAGCCCGAGCTTCGGCCTGTTTTTTTTGAGCCTCGGTGAGGTCTTCGGCTTGTTTTTTGGCGTTGCTTACCAGGTTCTTTGCTTCGTTTTCCTTTGAGTCTTTCATTTTACTTAGCTCGTCGGTTTTTTCCTGCAACTCTTTCTGTTTGCCGGTGAACGCATTCATCAATTCGTTTCTTTTCGCATTGTACTGCGCAGTGACCTCTGCTTTTTTCTCGTTGGTAAGCCTGTCGACCTCCGACCTGATCTTGTTCTGGATCTCCGCGATCTTCTCGCCGTAGAGTTTCGTTAAGCGGTCGGATAGGGTCTTGTCTATGTTCGAGGAAACGGCTATATCTATCTTGTCGATCTTTCCGGTAAGTTTCGCGGTGACCGCTATAGAATCTATTCCGGACCAGAGAGAGGCGACGATATTTTTTGCCTCATCGGTCTTGTCGGCATCAGGCAGCTGAAAATTCGTCAGTACAATGTCAACGGAGGCGTCAATGTCTTCGCCCCGCATTGTAAAATTACCGTTCACTTTACCCTCTCCCTTATCGAATGAGGGAAGATATTCCGATTTGGGAAGGTTCATCTCCTTAGCGGTAAGTCCCGTGTAGGTGAAATTAAAGGTATCCGACGCGTCGTCGGTACGGTGATCAAAGTTGCCCGACGCTTTAAGCGTTTTTGGCCCCATAACTCCGTTTATCTCAAAGGTCGTAGGCCGACCCAGCTGCGACTGATCTGAAGTTATGTCGTCGATCTCACCCTTGAAATCCAGTGGAGTGCCTTCTTTTCCCGCGCCTCCAGTCGTGCCGGACAGGGAGGTCTTACTTATCAGGAAATCCGGAGGAGTGTCAGCTTTAGGGAAGCTCACGTCCGTTCCCCTGGCCCCCTGAACGGTAGCGGTCTTTGCGTTCTTCTTTCTGGGAGGCATATATTTTCTCACTACGCCGACGTAATAGATGGCCTTTTGAACCCGGCTAAGCCAGACTGGGCCGAACAAGGCTCCGGCGACACCGGTGGTCGTGAAGCTTGGGAGTTTATACTTGGCCGACAAGGCCTTGATGTCATTGTCTTTGAGCTCGTTTATATTAGCGAGCAGGTCCTTGTCAGAGCCGAAATCGCTCTCGGCCTGAGCCCTGAGGTTTTGAAGCTCTTTCGCGCTCTTATCGAGCTCGTCCTTCGTACCGTTTAATCCGTCGAGTTTAGTCTTTAACGCCTGGACGTCCTGGGGCGAGGACACCTTTATTTTACTCAGGTCCGAGACTTGCGCGGCCGCTTTATTTATATTGTCGTCGGCGTCGAGCTTCTTTAGCCGGTCCTGATATTTCGAGTACTTATCGTTGACACCCTGCTTCATTGTTTCGAGTTCTTTTACCGACTGCAGATCCTCGGCCGAAATCGCTTTGTCGAAAGAAAAGTTCTTGAACTGCTGCTGGGAATTTTTGATATCACCCAGGGCGGGCAGCTGGCCGAATTGAGATTTCCCCTTATCCAGTATCTTATCCGATAGTTTTGAGAAGAAGCCGTTCTTGTCGTCTTTTTGCTGCTGCCTGGCGTATTTCGCCTGTTTTACCGGTGGCAGGGCGCCCGAACTGTCGCGCTTAGTCGCCCACTTTACTCCGTCAACAGCCATCTCGTCAATGATAACTTTCATTGACAGCAACGGAGCCGGTTTAACAGAAAACCTTATTTCGTCTATCTCGAAAAGGTTTTTAAAAACATCACCCTTATTGGCCGCCTTTAACCCCTTGATGTCTATGGAAAGATTGCCGAACCTCGTTTTGACGCTTGAAACTTCAACCTTCGCGCCGAAAATCATTTCTCCCGTAGCTATTATGGAGAGCTTCAGCACGTAGTCAAGGAAGAGGACATTGAAAACCACGATCAGAGCCGTTATCACGACCGTAGGGATAAAATATTTCCAGCGCATGTCTGTCCTCCGGAGAAAATAGATTATTATTGATATTTGTCGTAGACGTTGTAAGCGGACGTGACCTTAAAGAGTTTCATTATTTTCCACTTGGAAACTTTATCCTTAAAATGAGAGCGGTAATAATTTATGAACCTCAGTGTCAGGAGGTATACCGGGACCGCAAGGATCAGCGATATTACGAAACTTCCGAGGACGATCGTATTATAAAACCTGGTAAAAGGAATAAGAGGCATGTTATAGAGGCTGGTCCAGAATGGCGTCAGGGTTTTAGAGTTGACGAGAAGGTGGTAGCCTATCTTATCGGCGAGAGGATCTAAGAGAAAGCCCAGCATTGCGAAAACTCCCGCTGAAAGTGTCGCCGAGCCCAGATTAACGTTAAGCATCAAAATGATCACCAGAATAACATAGCTCTGCATGCACTTTACGGGCGCGAATCCGAGGATCATCCCGAGAGCCGCACCGGCTGCCACTTGTTTTGGCGATATCTCGGACTGCAGAATAAGCACTATTTGTTTGACCAGCTTGATCCAAAGCATGTCAGCCTCCGGTACCGTCAAGTATTGTTTTTAATTCGTCTATGCTTTTTATCACGTAATCCGGTTTGAGTTCCCTGAGGGTTTCGGGTTTGGAATAGCCGTATTCCACAGCGACGCAATTTATACCCGCCGCTTTTGAGGCGATGATATCGTTCACTCCGTCACCCACCATCAAAGTGCGGCGCGAAGAGATGTTGAGCCGGTTTATGATGTCCAGGATGGGTGCCGGGTCGGGTTTCCTCTTCAGTCCGGAATCCCCACCCGAAATTACCTCAAAGAATTTATCTATTTTCAGGCCTTTGACGATGGCTTTAGAAAATTCTTCCGGTTTATTCGTCAGGATCGCTTTAATGATGTTTGGAGTCTCTTCGAGGGTCAGCTTTACGCCCGGGTACAGCCGCGTGCTGTCAAGCAAATGTTCGCCGTAGTAGGCTTTGAACTTAATGACGGCAGATTCGATGTCATGGCCTGTTACGCCGGGGAGAGCCTTCTCGATCAACACTCTGACCCCGTCACCGACGAAACCCCGCACTTCTTCGATCTTCAGGGCGCTTAAGCCGTACAGCGACCGGGTATAATTAACGGCGGCCGAGAGGTCATATTGCGAATCTACCAGTGTACCGTCAAGGTCAAAAATTACGAGCTCAAATAACTGCATTTTCAAGAACCCATTCTACTGCCACGTAATAAGTGATGGCAGGTAAACCACGCTGCCTTCAAACTGGGGCAGGATCCTCACCACGTAGCCGCAGTGTCCGACTCTGTCTCCCGAAACCGCGCCTTCGAAAGTATAAACGCCGTCATGGTCGCCGTCCACCATCTTTAATATGCTGACCACTGGCGAGCTCATCCGACGTTTTGAATCAAGATACCCGAAGTAGAGCTGGACCGAAATATTATCCGGAGATATCTGTCCCAGTTTGACCCTCGCCTTGACGTTAAAAACCTTGCCGAGACTAAGGTCGCCAGAGAGATTGTCCTCGACGCTCAGGATCTTTATTCCCTCCCAGCCTTTGTAGAGGGACTTCTGCCAGCCGACGATTTTTTTTGCGTTCTCGAACCCATGCTGGGTAAGCCTTTCATTATCAGCCGCGGCGTTACGGTAGGCCTTTGTAGTATATTCTTCTATCATCCTGTTGGTATTGAAGGCTGGGCAGATGCTCTGCATCGATGTCTTCATTTTGGTTATCCATTCTCGCGGCAGACCGTCGTGGCCCCTGTGATAGAATGTAGGTACGACGTCTTTTTCGAGAATGTCGTAAATGGCCTTGCTTTCTATCTCGTCCTGATAGCTGCAATCGGAATATTCCTCTCCTGATCCGATCTTCCAGCCGTTTTCGCCGTTGTAACCTTCGCACCACCAGCCGTCCAGGACGCTTATGTTAAGCACTCCGTTCACGGCCGCTTTCATCCCGCTCGTGCCGGACGCTTCCGCCGGCCGCCTGGGATTGTTGAGCCATACGTCCGAACCCTGCACGAGATAGTGCGCCACATTCATATCGTAGTCTTCTATGAATACTATCCTGTGACGGAGATCGAGGTCCCTGGAGATATGGATTATGTGCTTTATGACTTCCTTGCCGATATTATCGGCGGGGTGCGCTTTGCCCGCGATTATTATCTGGACGGGCATATCTTTCTGCGTCATTATCTTTTTGATCCTCTCTATATCGTGAAAAAGCAGATCCCCTCTTTTATAACCAGCGAACCGCCTCGCGAACCCTATGGTCAGAGTCTCAGGGTCCAGGACCTCGTCGGCATAATTGACCTCGTTAGGAGAAGCTCCGCGTCTTATGAGCTGCGCCTTGAGCCTCGCCCTTGCGAAAGAGACAAGCCTCTCCCTTCTTCTTTCGTGGCTTCTCCACAGTTCGGCGTCAGGTATCTGGGCGATACTCTCCCAAATGGTCTGGTCTGCCGGTTCGTCCTTCCACGCGGAACCGATGTACCGGTCGAATAATCCTGCCATCTCGTATGAAAGCCACGTATTAGTGTGAATCCCGTTAGTTATTGAAGAGATCGGGACCTCATTCCTTGGGATATCGGGCCAGATGTCTTTCCACATATTCCGTGATATCGTGGCGTGCAGTTTACTGACCCCGTTCGCGAATTTGGTAAACTTGAGCGCGAGAACGGTAAGACAGAAATTTTCCTTGACGTCCGTAGGAATTATCCTTCCGAGCGCCATGAAATCCTCGGTCTTCATCCCGAATTTCTTGTAAGTAGGTTCAAGATATTTTTCGATAAGGTCTTGAGTGAAAACCTCATTTCCGGCCGGAACCGGCGTATGGGTCGTAAAAGCGCAGGAACCTTTAACAACTTCGCTCGCTTCATCGAAACTCAGCTTATTGTCTTCCATCAATAGCCGTATTTTTTCAAGCAGCAGGAAAGCAGAATGGCCTTCGTTGATGTGTATGACGGATGGTTCTATCTGGAGGGCCTTTAACAGGCGTATACCGCCTATTCCGAGCATGATCTCCTGCTTGATGCGCATCTCCCTGTCGCCCCCGTAGAGCTGGCTCGTGATGTCCCTGTCTTCCGGAAGATTATCATCTATATCCGTGTCGAGCGCGTAGAGGGGTACTCTTCCCACCTGGATCTTCCAGACTCTCGCGACTACCTTCCTCATCGGGAAATCTACTGATATCTTGAGCTGGTTCCCTCCCTGGTCCCTGACTCTCTGGATGGGCATTCTGGAGAAATGATTTTCGATGTATTCTTCCTGCTGCCAACCATCGAAATTAAGATATTGTTTGAAATATCCGAGACGGTACAGGAGTCCTATCCCTACGAGCGGAAGTCCCATATCGCTGGCGGATTTGAGGTGGTCACCCGAGAGAATGCCCAGACCTCCCGAATAGATCGGAAGGCTTTCGTGAATGCCGAACTCCGTCGAAAAATACGCGATCTGTTTGTCCTTCTGCCCTGGGTATTGTTTATCGTACCAGGTCTCGAGTTCCATATATCTTTTGAGGTTATTCTGCACCCTTTCGAGGTGCGAAATAAAACCGTTGTCTACGGAAAGTTCCGTAAGCCTTTCTTCCTGGACGCTGCCGAGCAGCATTATCGGATTGTGGTAGGATTCTTCCCAGAGATCACGATCGATCCTCCGGAAAAGCTCGAGAGCATCTGAATTCCATACCCACCAGAGGTTGTAAGCTATCTCCAGAAGAGGCTTTAAGGTGTCGGGCAGTGACGGCACCACGACGTATTGTTTTGAATTTTTTACAGTGTATTTCTCTTCTGAAAGATTAAACAGGTCATTGTTCATTATATGGCTCCTTTTTTAATTTGCAAAATAGTATTTCGTGCAAACCTTGCTCGCGAAAATAAAACCCGGTATTTCCGTAAAATTATAACAAATATTTATGTTTTTTGAAACAGTTCCGCTTATATTCATATTCTTACGGCTTCGCCGGTTTAGCCCCGGCCAGCATATTCAGCCTATTTTTGGCATTGACGCCTTGTCGGATTTGTACTCCACGATCGGCCGGTTTCAAAAATCGCATTTAACTTTGAAGACGTAATTCCCATGGCATAATAAATTCATAGATCACTTGGAAATGGTACATGGGAATAGATCTGCCAGCAGTCTATTAGTTTCATCTTGAATAGTTTTGATTGATTTTACAGGCAGGTTTTAAAAGCGGGCGACGGGGCTTGAACCCGTGACCTTCTCGTTGGCAACGAGACGTTCTACCACTGAACTACGCCCGCATTACGACAGTACACGATACTGAATTAAATGCTGGAGGTGGGACTTGAACCCACATTCCGTGAGGAACACGCCCCTCAAACGTGCGCGTATGCCAATTCCGCCACTCCAGCAACAAATAACATCAAATTACGGCTTACTGTCCCGGCGTCTGAGGCGCGCTCTGCGGCGCGACCGGGATGTAAGGTATCTGGTTAGTAACGCTTCTTACGCCGAGGCGAGACGTCAGGATAGTCAGCGCGAGAGACGTGAACATGAAAAGCACCGCCATCACGACCGTCGCTTTTTTAACGAAAGCCATCCCGGTCGGGGCGCTGAAAAGCTGATCAGACCCTCCGCCGCCGAAGAGGCCGGCTATCCCGGAGCCTTTTCCAGCCTGGAGCAAAACGATCAGTATCAATCCTACGCAAACAATGACATGGACTACGAGTATAAGTATATACATAGTGTCGTCAATTATACAAAAACCTTAAAACAAAATCAACCTATTTCTATTTATCAGGCAACGCCGCGATGCCGGGAAGCTCTTTGCCCTCGAGGAATTCAAGGGAAGCGCCGCCTCCGGTTGATATGTGCGTTATTTTCTTATCGACACCCGCCTTTTTTACGGCCGCGATCGAGTCCCCGCCTCCCACTACGCTTACGGCGCCTTTTTCCGTCGCCTGGGCGACAAGTCTCGCGATCTCAACTGTACCTTTCGAGAACTGCTCGATCTCAAATATGCCCGCGGGGCCGTTCCAAACTATGGTTTTTGCTTCCAGTATTACGGGGGCGATGCGCTTTATCGTCATGGGCCCTATATCAACCCCTATAAAGCCTGCCGGTATATCGGCTCCTTCGGTTTCTTTTATCACGGCACCGTCGGTGACTTTTTTATTTGCAAAATCGACTCCGCTGGTTATTACGTGATCAATGGGGATAAAAATGTTGATCTTTTTCTCCTGTGCTTTTTGCAGCAACTCCTTGGCCAGGCCGATCTTATCTCCTTCTACCAGAGAATTCCCTGTCTCTACATTCTCGGCCCTTAAAAAAGTGTAGGCCATGGCCCCGCCGATTATCAGGGAATCCACCTTTGAAAGAAGATTCTCGATAACTTCGATCTTGTCGGATACTTTTGCCCCGCCCAGTATTGCCAGGAACGGGCGTTTCGGCTTGTTGAGGGCTTCCCCCAGGAACAACAACTCTTTCTCTACCAGGAAACCCGCGGCGGCTGTTTGAAGATATTTAACTATGCCTACCGTAGAAGCGTGCGCCCTGTGCACGGTGCCAAAAGCGTCCTGGACGAAAACGTCACCCAGGGAAGCGAGCTCGGCCGCGAATTTATCGTCATTTTTCTCTTCTTCGGGATGAAACCGCAGGTTTTCAAGCAGCAGTATTTCACCGGGCTTGAGATCCTTTGCCATTTTCTTAACTTCGGCTCCGATGCAGTCCGGGGCCATTTTAACTTCTCTACCGAGCAATTCGCTAAGCCGTTTCGCGGCGGGCTTAAGGCTCATCGCCGCCATGACCTTACCCTTGGGCCTTCCCAGATGCGACATGAGAATGATGGCAGCTTTCTGGTCGAGAAGATATTTTATCGTCGGCAGCGTTGCTGCTATACGCTTGTCGTTGGTGACATTAAGATTCTCGTCAAGCGGGACGTTATAATCAACCCTCACCAACACCTTCTTTCCGGACACATCAATATCTTTAATCGTTTTCTTCATTATTATAACCCCTCGTTAAAAACAAGAGAATAGGGAAGTAAGTTGGAGAACGGAATTCAAAGCCTTGAAGGCTTTTACTATCTCATTCTCTCTTCTCTTTTCTCTATTCTCCCGTTATATTACATCTTTGAGATCATGAATGAGATGAGGTCGACTACGCGGTTGGAATACCCCCACTCGTTATCGTACCAGGAAAGAACCTTGACGAGGTTCCCTTCCATGACCTTGGTGCTCAGAGCGTCAACATATGAGCTTAGCGGGCAGTGGTTGAAATCCACTGAAACAAGCGGCTCTTCCGTATAACCGAGTATGCCTTTCAGCGCGCCTTCCGAGGCCGCTTTGAGCGCGGCGTTGACTTCCTCGATCGTAACCGTTTTCTTAAGCAAAACAGTAAGGTCGATAACGGACACATTGGGAATAGGAACTCTCATCGAGAAACCGTCAAGCTTGCCTTTAAGTTCAGGCAGTACGAGCCCTATCGCCTTCGCGGCTCCGGTTGAAGTCGGTATCATCGAGAGAGCGGCGGCGCGGGCCCGGCGCGGGTCAGCGTGCGCCATGTCCTGTATTTTCTGGTCGTTCGTATAAGCGTGTATGGTCGTCATGAGGCCTTTTTCTATTCCCCACTTGTCATTAATTACCTTCGCAACAGGAGCGAGGCCGTTAGTAGTGCAGGAAGCGTTGGAAACAACGTGGTGGTTCTTAGGGTCATACTTGTTCTCATTGACTCCGAGGACTATCGTGATGTCTTCGCCCTGGGACGGGGCAGAAATTATGACTTTCTTGGCTCCGCCGGCGGTTATGTGGTTCTCTGCGCCGCGCACCGTCTTGCCTTTTTTATTGACGCCGTCTTTTTTTATGGTAAAGAGCCCGGTCGATTCGACAACGTACTCGATGCCGAGGTCCTTCCACATTATTTCCGCGGGATCCATTTTCTTGAATACTTTTATCTTTTTGCCGTTTACAGTTATCTCATCTTCGCCGGTCGCCTTGACATCTGCGTCCAGCTGTCCGTGAACGGAATCGTATTTGAAAAGATGCGCGTTCATTTTCGAATCAGTCAGGTCATTGATCGCGACCAGTTCGATGTTCTTGTCGTTCCTGTCGATAATTGCCCTTGCCACAAGCCTGCCGATCCTTCCAAAACCGTTGATGCCTACTTTAACCGCCATTTTTGTGTCCTCCCGTTGATTGATTTTCTCTCTGGTGAGAATTTATTGAACCATAATAATATAAAAAATATTTATTGTTGTCAAATCAGTGTATCTGCCAATGTAACGGGGACCGGCGTAATTTCTAATCCCGCGCGAACGTCAGGCCGTATACCTTGCCTGCGCCCGAGGCGCGCAAGGCCCTGGAGCACTCTTCGATCGTTGCACAGGTCGTACAGACATCGTCAATAAGCAGCAGATTTTTTCCCTTGATCACAGACCCCGCCTTTCTCTTGACGCCGAAACAGCCCTCGATGTTCCTTTTCCTTTCTTCTCTTTTCAACCTGAACTGCGCCCTGGTCAGCTTGGCGCGCACCAGGCATTTAACGACAGGTTTTCCGAGCAACGCCGAAACCCTGTTCGCCAGCAGCTCCGCCTGGTTATACCCCCTCAGATACTCTTTCAGCCAGTGCATCGGGACAAAGACGACCAGGTCGATCTTGGACTCATATTTTTCTTCCTCTAACACACGTCCCATTATGCTTACCAAAACCTTGTCGAGATGTTCCTTGCCTCGATACTTAAATTTATGCACCAGGCTTTTCGAGATATCCTCATAGACGCAGGCAGATCTGATATTCTCAAAATGATATTTCGCTCCTTTTCTGCAGGTATAGCAGTGTTCTCCTCCGTCCGGCAGGGACAGTCCGCACTTCCTGCAGAACAAACCGCTGATGGTTTTAATATTTTTTTTGCACATTTCGCAGATCCCGTAACTATCGTCGAACGGCAGGTCCCTGGCGCATTCAACGCAAGTCAACGGGAAAAGGAAGTGAAGGATCATCAGCCAGAACTCTTTCATCCGTCCCCCGGTTGGATCATCTCAGATGCCGGCCGCTTAGAAAGTGATCGTCAGCCTGCTCGATGCTTCATAAGAAGTAAAACTGTTGTTGTCTACGCCCTTTGCCACCCTGTTATCCATCCTGGTCACTCCGAGCCCGAAAGAAAGCCTGAAATTCTGTGAGACCTCGTATTCCGCGCTCGTATTAAGGCTCGCGGTGTTGGTGTTGTCTACGGCAACGTTAAGGCTTGAACTCTTTGCGATGAACTTCGCGGTAGTGTTAAAAATAAACCTGTTCGTAAGGTTAATTTTTTTATTTGAAAAAGGGATGGGCAGGCCCTTAGGGAACGACATGTCGGAATATATCTGCAGCGTGTACGTATCCGTAAGAAGGTCAGTAGTGAGCTTGCCCGTACCGTCAGTTACCGTGTTGAGACTATCGTCGTAGCGCAGCGTAAAACGCCAGAGTTTCAGGTTAAAAGCTCCCTGCCCCGACCATGAGTTGTTCCTCCCGGCATCTGTCATGACGTTGGCTACCAGGTCCTTATCTTCGTTCCAGGCCGTGGCCGCTGAAAAACTCATGTCGAGCTTCTTTAACAGGTTGAACCTGAGGTCACCGCCATAGGTCGCGCTGTTGCCTTCAGTATAACCTTCCGTTTTTGTCGTTTTTATCTGACTCTTTAGATTGAGCTGGGACTCCCCGACCCATCTTTCGACCCAGAGCATTTTCTCCAACTGGCTCATGCCGAGCAGGATATCGGGCCAAACCGTTGTCGTGGTGAACCTGCGTGTCCCAGTTATAGTTGAATCTTCCTTGCTATCGGTGAAGGTGAAATTCGTAGTGATCGTTTTCACGGGGGCCAGCCGGCCGTAAATATTGAAAGCCTCGAACGGGTTATATCTGCCCGAAACGCGGGCGTCGTCTTTGTAATCCAAGGATTGCACCGTGAAGGAAGACGGCGAGAATCTCGCTATCTCATCGGAGAGGTTATTGCCCCTGATCCAGAGCCTTTCTCTGTAAAGCCCGTAAGGATCGAAAGAACTGACGACATTGTTGTACGAATCGCTGTCCTGTATCCTGAACGAGGAAGAAAAACCGAGCGATTGAGTGTATTTGTAATTAAAGATGTCCTTGACCTGAAAGTTCCAGGCCACTTCGCCCGTGCCGCTTCTCTCGATGAATTTCGTCTGGCCGGGAAAGATGCTGTTGACTGCTGCGGTAGTAGTGCTGCCGGCGACCGTCGATGTCGCAGAGGTAGCGTCGTATGTTTCCTTGATATTGATCATGTAGTTCAAATTTGGCTGGAACCACTTGGCGAGCCTCAGGGAGGAATTGATCCCGACGTTCTGGCTCGTATTTTTCTTAAATTCGAGCTCGGGAACGAAGTCCCTGTTCTTTTCCCTCACGTCAGTCACGGCATAATTGGGCGTAATGTTCAGCCAGGAAAAGAACTGGAACGGGGTCTTGAAACCCCACGCCCTGCTGGTATCGAGAGTGTGATAATTGTCGATCTTATAACCGGGTTCGCTTGATAACCCCAGGTATTTATAAAAAGCATGGGGGTCGAGAAAGTCCTGAGTGTCCGGGATCACGCTGGAAGGATAGACTCGGAAAAAAGAATTGGAAACGCTGTAATTAGCGGATATATTCGTCGGGAAAAAGACAAATCTTACGGGCATAGTATACTCCAGGTTTCCCGAAGTCGTTTGCCTGTCTTCCAGTTGTTGTATCTGTTGGGAGTCGGTTATCGCCCTGTTATATTGCCCGCTTATAACCGGCAGGAACCTCCCTATCTTTGGGAAAGCGCTGCCGATATTCAGGGAAGAATTGATCGTGCCGTTATAATTAACGACTTTCCCTTCTTCAAGCAGGGAAACAAGATTATTTTGCGTCTGGACAACGGAAGGCGTGACGTTTACGGAGTGATCAAGCTCGGTGTTGATCGGGAGAATGGACAGTTTACTGAATTTGAGATAAGCTCTCTCGTCGAGAGAATCCCTGTTATAGACCCCGGCTGAAAATGTTTCGAAATTCCTGTCCACCTGCTTCCTGTAGGCTCCGAATTCCGTCCAACCCGGCAGCCTAAAATCGATGTTCATTTTCTTCGCCGCGCCCGTCTTTACGTAGGGATTGGCCACGAACATCTCGTCCACCCATACCTCGCCGTTCGACCGGGGAACGCTGGTCCTGATGCCCGTCTTGAACTGCGAGATGTTAATGAACGTCGGGGACCCGTTGACCATGGTTCTCGAGCCGTCCGCGCCTCTCGTCGAGCCTGTAGAGTTCACCGCCCACGTTTCGGGCCTGTTATCTTTCCCGTCGATGTCGTACTGGTAGATGATCAACTCTCTCCATTTGCTCCAGGTAATCGGAATGGAGTACTCGTAATAATCAGTGTCATTGCCGGCCTGGAGGAAAAAAGTATCGCCCTGGTTCTTCTCGCTGCCGTATACGAAAACATGGAACTCCCTGTAGTTGGAAAGGTCGTAAGCGGTCACGAAAACCTCTTTCGCCGCAACCTGCTCGCCGGTCGAATTAACGGTCGCGTAGTGCAGCGAAAGCGTTTGTTCGTTCCTGCCTATGATGTCGTCGTTAGACGTTATGCTGTAGAGGTTCTTGTAAGTGTTGTTGAACACGAGGGACTCGTTCGCGTATTCGTCGGATTCCCTGTTCAGGGCGGTGATGCTCAGCGTGCTGCCGGTTACGAGAGAGTCTGCCAGCACCCACCGGTTGCTTACCGCGGACAGGGTGTATAACTTTATTACGTTATTTGTCCCGGCCAGGCTCACGGTGCTGTTCGTCTTTCTGATGGTAAGCCTTACCTGCTTGATCGTCCTCCAGTCTTCCGGGTTTTGGATGTTGAGCGGCACCGTGAAGAATTTCCAACCCTTCCAGTCAACGGACGTGTGCTGCTGCCCGGAGGTATCGAAAATTCCCCTCGTGCTCTCGGCACCGTAAGGGCCGGGGAAAGCTACCTGGTCAAAATGGTTCAATATACCGTTCCCGTCCAGGTCTTCGCTGTCTATCCTGCCGTTGCCTGCTCCGATGGGAGCCGAGGTTCCGTCCGGGTTAAGGAATGACCAGCCCACATCCTCGCCCTGGTTGAGAGTGCCATCGTGATTGAGGTCTTCAGTCTTCGGCACCGTCGCGGCAGGGTCTCCGTCGGCATTCTCGTTGAACTGTCCGTAGCCTATGGAGAGCTCTTCGTTATTGCCGTCGCCGTAGATCCACATCTCGAGATAGATCTTCTGAGAAAAATCCAGGCCGACGTTCGAGAACGGTTGGACTATTGAAACTTCCGTTGAACGGGAGAGGTTATAATTTACCCTCAGGACCTGCCTGGTATCGTTATTTTGCGAGACCAGGGTCTTGTTGATGTCGCTGAGCGCCACCTGCTCGGTGGACCACGATATGTCGCCGGCGTAGTAACGCTCGCCGGCGGGGTTGCTTGCCGGCTGCCACACCTGGTAATTCGTGGAGATGCCGTCCTCCTGTTTTATGCCTTCCATGGATTCCACGATAGCCGCGCCATTGCTAGTTATATTCGGGTTCCGGTTGCTTTGAGCGAATTCAGCGCCCACGGAGACCCTCAGCGGCGTCATGGGTATCTTAATATCAGTAATCCTTGAATCCGCTTCCCAGACCGCCAGACTTGTGGGCGCGGTGCGGATATCGGGTACGGTAGCGGCTTGAGCGTCCATCTGGTAGATATAGCTCGTGCCGACAAATACGTTCCTGGTCAGCGAAAGTTCCGATCTCAAACCCACCAGCGTTGAGCCGCCGGTCCCGCCGAAAGGAGCGTAATCGTAGGAAACTTCTATGACAGTACTCTCAGTGATCCTGTCTTCGTTGAAGAAAGTCACCAGGCCCGCGTCATAATCTATGTAATAATCTTCGTTGGCTTTCAGCAACCTGCCGTCCATCGTGAGCTTTTCGGATTGAGGCACGATGCCGGGCCTCAACGAAACAAATTTGATCCTGTAACTGTATTCGGTCAATATATTGTAAGCGTGGGTATTTTGAGTGTACAGTGAGTTCTGGAAGGGTTGTCCGGTGGGAGGCTCAAAATTGAAGACGCCGTTCTCGAAATCGACGGTTATGTTATTCGGGTACTGGGGGACGGGTTTTGACTCCGGCAGTATCACCGGAGGCGTTTTATCGGCAAGATCTACGATCCTTAATATGAAATTCCCTCTCCCGTTGTCTCTGACGATCTTTAAGTTGCCCATGCTGTAGAACGTCTTCAATTCCGTTGAAAACCCCTGAAGGAAAGTGTCGTCGAACTTTATTATTTTCGAAAGGCCCGGCGTTCCCAGGCTGGAGAGACGCGTTACTCTCGCGCCATTCGTCTTTTGATAGTCTATCGCCATCACGTAATTCGCGATTATGTTCTTCCTGAAGTATATGATACCCCGCTCGTAATCAACGGTATAATCCTGGCCGGGTATTAACAGGTCAAAATTACCCGTATAAAATGTCGCGGGGCTCGTGAGAGTTTCCACCGTCATGGTCGAGGTATTAACGTTATTATTTGTCTGGTTCCGGTCGTCTAAATAGACCTGCATGGTACCGTTGACTATCGCGTCGTTATCGAACCTCACCGCGTAATATTTCATGGGTATATAACCGGTGTCGGGTATCTCTTTGCGCACAAGCTGAGTGTTGCCCGTGAACCTTTTGACTTCAGAAAAGCCCTTGGTCCTTGAGAAAAATCCCCAGGACGAAAGACCTTTATACTTGGTTTTTACTTCCACGCCGAAAAGCTGTTTGGAATACCCAACAAATTCGGTCTGCGGAAGGGCCATGGTTATATCGCCGAAAGCGGCTTCCTGGACGACTTCGCCGGGGTCGCCTTTGTAGACTACGGAAATATCGCGTTTATCGGCTGTCGTATCGTCAAAATCCACGTTGACATTGATCTTCCTGCCGACCTGCCCTTTTATCCTCACCTGTAATTCCTGGGTCATATCAAAGCTCGGAGAAGGGTTGGTCCTTATGGGCGGGTTCTCGACATCGTAGCTCTGCGCTTTAAAAGCGACACCTATCAACTTTCTGCCCGAGATCGACAGCTGTGATTCATAAGGGAGTTCTATGGAAAGCCCGGGAGGAAGGGGAAGAGACGCTCGCCGCGTTATTGTTGATACGACAACTTCTTTTTCGTTTCCCGTGGCATAGCCTTCTTTTTGCCTGCGCATGCACAGCCACTGGTCGTTCGTGAAACAAAATACATTCTTTTCCGTAAGATATTTTATTAGTTCGTCCCCCGCTTTTCCCTGCTCGGTAACCGTGGGGATCATCACGTTATAGGAACCCGCGGTTAAAGTGGAGACCTCGACCGTTGCGGGGGGCGCGGCTGTAGACCGATTAACCAAATAATTATCAACGTTTTTCTTGTCGCCAAGTATGGACAGGTGCTTTACGGTGGATTTGAATATTTCAGCTCTTAGCGCAGAGGTCTGGAAAACGAGGAGAATAGTTATGCTGCATAGAAATAGGGCGCGTTTCATGGTTTGGCCTACGGCAGCCCGCTTGGGCGGCCGTAATCATTTGTCCTTATTGGGTGAAATTATGCTTATAAAATATTCGCTACAATTATAGCTCATTTTATTTGATTTTTCCAGATATTTTGATATAATGGTAATCATAATAATTAGCTGCTTTTCAAGGTATTATCATGAAACTTCTTCACCGCTACATAATATCAGAATTTTTAGAGTCTTTTCTCTTCGGCCTTGCCGTATTCTCAAGCATACTGCTCCTAGACCAGATCTTCCAGCTCATAGACCTTTTCCTTTCAAAAGGTATATCAATTTTCATAGTGATTAAGCTTTTTCTCCTCATTCTTCCCAATATTTTTTCACTCACTATTCCAATGTCGGGCCTGTTCGGGATTCTTTTGGCCTATGGAAGGCTGTCAGAGGACAATGAGATCTCCGCGATGCGCTCTTCGGGGATCAATTATTCCAACATCGCTTCGCCGGTGCTTGTCATAGTGATGGTACTGTGCGTATTCCTGGTGTACTTTAACCAATACCTTTCCCCCATAACCCATTCACAATTCAGAAAGATTTATCAACAGGTTTTATCATCGAGACCGCTGATAAAGTTTGAAGAAAAGGCGATAACGAGGATCGGAGATTACCGGCTTTATGTAACAAAGATCAACAGAGAATCGAATTCCTTAACGGGCGTTAATATATATAAATTCTCTAAAAATGACAGCGATTCGGGCTGGAGAATAAGCGCATCATCGGCGGTAGTCGCCGTAAATCCGAACGCCGTAGTGTTCAATCTTTTCAAGGGGTACTGGCAAAAACCCAACCCGGCAAAACCCGATAATCTTGTGCATATGAATTTCATGTATTACCAATTCACGATCCCTATCGGCGGCGACATTATGCCTTTTTCCCAATCTTTGCGCGAAATGACTGCATCGGAAATGAGGGTAGAGATCCAAAATTACAAGCTTAAGAAACTGCCGGTCAATTTTCTTGAGACCGAATACTGGCTGAGGTGGACTCTCGCACTGGCTCCTTTTGTTTTTGCGGTCTGCGGCATCCCCCTCGGCATTGTATCCGAACGCGGGGGTAAATCCATAGGTTTTGGGATGAGCCTGGTAGTATTATTCATTTATTATTTCATGCTTGTAGCCGCCCTGAACATATCGGAGAAAGGCCTGTTTAACCCGGCCGTTCTGATGTGGCTTCCCGATTTCGTGATATTTGTCTGCGGGTTGTATTTATGGAAAAGAATGCTGAAAACTTGACGGTACAAGCGGGTAGGATCACTAAAATATGAAGATCATTTACAGGTATATTACATTTGAATTCCTCAAGCCGCTTTTTTTCAGCGCGACCGTATTCGGCGGCCTCGTGCTGATAAGCGAGTTTTTCCGGGAACTGAATTTTTATCTCGAGAACAAGACACCTTTCCTGGTGGTGTTTGAATATCTCCTGCTGAATCTTCCGTGGTGGATCATACAGGTGCTTCCGGTAGCGGTTCTTCTAGCCGTGCTTTTTTCGCTCGGGCAGCTTGCCAGGCGCAATGAGATAACTGCGCTCAAGGCCGCCGGGGTGAACCTCTGGAAAATAGTCTCCATTTTTTTTGTCTGCGCCGTGCTCATCGGGTTCAGTGAAATAGTCCTTAAAGAAAAAGTCGTTCCTTACACCGTCAGAGAAGCCGAGCGTATCAGGCACGAAAAGATAAAAAAAGAGGATTATTCCGTAAAATCCGATTTCAACGACCTCGTGGTCTCGCTTCCCGACGGCGCCAGGATGACCATCGGTGATCTCAATGCCTCGCAAAATTCGATGAAACTGGTGGTCATCGACAGGTTTGACGACAATTTCAATCTTGTTTCCCAGCTGGTAGCCCAGACCGGCCGTTACTACGGCGATACCTGGATCCTGGAGAACGGCGTGGAAAGGTCTTTCAAGGTCGTACCTATGGCAGAGGTGGTTTTTTCCACTAAAAGCGTAAGTCTTCCTTTTACCCCCAAAGATTTCATTCTCTCTAAGCTGCGCCCGGAACAGATGACAACACCGGGCTTTATCAATTATATACACCAGCTCGACACGCTCGGCATACCGTCGGAGAAAGAACGTATCCAGCTGTACTTCAGATGGTCGTCCGCCTTCAGCCATGTTATAGTGATGCTGATAGGCATACCCTTCGCGCTGGGCCTGGCGGGCAAGCACGGGAAGTTCATGAGCTTCACATTTGCCTTGATATTTGCATTTGTTTACTGGGGTATTCTGGCGGTGGCACAGTCTTTAGGCGAGAACAATGTTATTTCACCGCTGCTTTCTGCCTGGATAGGGAATATTATCTTCGGAGCGGCCGGCGTAGTAATGCTTGCGAAAATACAAAAATAAGTTTTCTTTGACGTGTTGCGGTTCCGCGTTTTCGCTCCGCGCGGAAACCCGATGAATCCCTGTCATCTCACGACTACAAGTTTTCCTATCTTCATTTGATCGTCCGCTGTCACCCTGTACAGATAAACTCCGTCGGCGACAGCCGCGCCGGAATCATTTTTCCCATCCCAATCATACTCGTAAACCCATTTATTATTTCCGGTCGGCCCGCCCGCGTCGCTGCGGAATCTTATCGAGCCTCCCGCCACCTGCCTTACCTTTTCACCCGCCAGGTCATAGATCGTAAGCGAGAGTTTCTGGGGAGAACGCGTCAGGTTTAAAGCGATCGTAGTCATAGTGCCGGACGCTTTCTGCGAAGAAACGGGGTAGGCCGGGCCTGCCGGATTGGGATAATTGATCACCTTTGAGATAGAAAGTATGTTCTCCTGGGCATAATTCGAAAGCGCGAAACTAGCCAGGCCGCCTGGAAAAACGATCCCCGTTATGGTTATGGCCGACGTTTGTCCTGAATATGAATTAGAGTCGGGCGAGGTAAATGAAGTCTTCGCGCCAGGCCAGGGTTCAGATGAACTGCCGTAAGTGGGTGGGGTTTTGGGCAGCGTGTTGTCGGCCGAAACGAGATTAACAGTGTAGTGTGAATAATTATTTACTGAATTATTGGCGACACGGTCGGCATAACTCACCCCGTCGATCGATTGCTCGTCTATGTGCCAGATCAACAGGCCTTCCCCCGGTTCCGCGGGGTTGTAGGTTGATTTTGCCGAATAGCAAATGAGAAAGTACTCTTTCGTATTGCCAAGGATGGGTGTTTCATAAATATTAGCGGAGGAGGTCTCGAAAGACTTGACGCCGGTGATCTCGGAAGCGGAATTAACAACAACTGGCGACACCCAGCCGATCAGTTTTTTCTCCCAGGCGCAGGGATGAGCGGGGGTTGCGCCGTCGTTTATCCAGGTCCCTTTATCGTAGAGGCACCATCTCCCCACTGTAGAGGCCTGCGTATCGGTGTTATAAAGGTCTACGAAGCCGAGCAAATGGCCGAACTCGTGGCAGGTGACGCCTATCGGGCTCGCGCTCGCTTCGCGCGCAGGGAAGGTTCCTCCGTCGGTAAATCCGTTGACGTTATCGCCGGGAGACGTCGTCCAGCCGACTACCGCGGACCAGATATCCCCCGCAAACGGATCGCCCACTGTATAAGTCGATTCATTGCCGTACCCGGCGTGAGCCACCAGCACGGTGTCGTAATCGGCGCTGGTAATATGCACCGCGTAAATGGCTTCTTTAATAAGAGCGACAAGGCCTGTAGCGTTTCCGGCTTCATCGCCTGTGCCGTACCATTGCATTGGATGAGTCATCACAATCGGAATCTCCGCGCCCGTCAGGATAGAACTGCTTACGCTGCCGGTGGTGCCGGAGATGAACGTTATGTCAAGTTTTAACGTGCCATAAGAGGCTTCGTTGTAAAAATTCTTCAGGTATACGAACGTAGTGGTGAACCCTAAAATATCCGAGGAATTCATTGCCGGCGCGCCGGATGTGCTTGTTGGGTCAGCGGAAGGAAAGTTCGCGAGAATTATCGCGATCTTATGAGTCCCTGTCACGGGGCTTATGATCTTTCTTATCCCGTTCTCATAAACCTCGCGCGGCTTGCCTGCAGGCCTGACATAGTCCTTCGGCCCGAAAGGTTGCCCCGAGATGTGGGGAACGGCCTGCACGGCCCCCGAAGAGGCCGCCAGCAGTAAGATGGAAAATAATAATTTATTGTAATAACTCATTTCAAGCTATCTTTTAAAACCGGTACCAGCGCATCTTAGAAGCGCCGATACCGGTTTTTATATCCTTTTACCCGGAAGTTCGTGCCGGATATGATCTCTCTAATTGCCAGGCGTTACGCTAGCCGGCTTCTGTGCCGGAGCGCTGGCAGCGGGCTTGGCAACCGGGCTGGTAGCGGCCGGTTGAGCAGGCGCCACGACCGGAGACGCCGGAATAGCTGCCGGAGTTTTTACGGCCGCGGGGGTCTGCGCCGGTGAAACCGGAGAAGCAGGGACTGCCGCGGGCGCAGCCGGCTGAACTCCCTTGGTCGTTGTAGATTCGTTAGCGTTCACTGGAATTCCAGGGGTGGTCGAAGTTGGCGGCGTTGCAGAAGTTTTAGGAGGAATTGCCGCGGGAACAGGCTCTTGATTAACAGGTTTTTTCACTGCCAGCGCCTGTTTTTCTTTGTTAGCCGCGTCGCTTCCGTAAGCCCTTCCTTTCTGGTCGCCCCAGGACCAGGCAAGCGTTATCTGGTGATTCCATTCGGGGTTCTGTCCAGCATAGAGGCCGAGCTCGTCGGCCCAGTAGGCGTAATCGAACCTGGCTCCCAGATACGGGACTCTAAGCCCGAATCCGAACGTAGGATAGCCTGAACTGTAGCCTCCGCGAAGCGACAGCGGGCCCCATCTAAGTTCAGCTCCGAGGTGAAGCTTCTTCCAGATAGTGGCATCAAGAAGAGGGGTGTCGGAATTCAATATATCCCTGACATCAGCCGCAAAAATGAGCCTGTCGTGGGTCTTTATAGATTTCCCGGGCCAGTAACATATTTTCGAAGGTATATAAGCCGTACCGACGTTCCATTGAGGATCTATCATATTCGTGTAGGCCGGTTTATCTACCTGCCCCGCCTTATCCGCGGTGACCGCGTCATACGATATATTTGTCCCTCCAACGTCTGTTACCTGAATGCCGACATTCCATCTCTGGTTAGGCTGGTAAAGAGTTCCGACGTCCAACCCGAAGCCCTTACCGGTTTGGATCTGGGGGCTGAAATCCTCGAATTCAAGGACCGATTTATTATATTCTGCGATCTGCCCCCTGTATATCGCCTTTAACGTTACACCGGCCGACAGGCTCCCGGGGATATTCAGAGGAAGCGAGTCGAACTTATGCGCGATCGGCGCGGCAACGATACCGTCAACGTTGCCCCATAAGCTTATGCTTGGCACTATCAGGCTTCTGTTGAACTGAAAACCAAAGTCCGCCTGATCGAATAAGCCGAGCCCCCAGCTGAAGGAACCGGGCCCTGAAATGTAGCTTGAATTCGGAAAACCCGTCCTGAACTCAGGCTTGTAAGTGGTGACCTTATCGTTGATCTCGTTTAAAAGGTTGACCTTGTCCGAGTTTGAGAGAGTGTCGAAATGATCAAGCTTGTCTTTATTGTCGTTGTAGAAATTATAAAAATTCAGCACGTCTTCACTGATGTTCACGGGCAGTTCAAAAAGCGTGAACAATGAGCTCTGTCTCTGGGTTATGCCGGCTGGGTTAAAAAAGATCGCGTTCTGATCGTCCGAGATGGCCGTAAACGCGCCGCCCATTCCAAGCGGCCGGATGCCTCGAATGAAAACCTGTGGCTCGGATGCGGCGAACGTCGACAGTGCTGACGTGAACACGATTAAAGCTGAGACAACTAAGGAAAGGTATTTTTTCATTTTTTATCCCCTTTTAATAAGTGCCGTCGCGAAGATAATAGTCGGTGTTAATATCGACGTTTATGTTTGTTTGAGTTTTAAGATCGTTAAAAAGGTCATTGACGTCGTTATTGATATTATTGATCGTGGAGTCGCTGGCGAGATTAAGTTTCTTCGCGACCGCGCGAAGCCTCTGGTAAGCGCTCGCGATGTCTTTGCCCGCTAAAGTCGTTACGGCCGGATCCGGCGTGCCGCTGACAGTAACATTGTAATTGCTATCAAAATTAACTGTGTGAGAATCATACACCTTGAGCGCCGACCACAATACGAGGCAAAAAGCTATATTGACGTTCACGTCGGGATTATCGGGCGCGATAGTGCCGTCAGCCTTTCCTTGTATTATTTTTAGAAGGTGTTTTGAGTTCAGCACATCGTTAACGGCTATTTCTATGTTGCCACGGTTATTGATTATCGCCTGCGGCAGAAGGGTCGACGAACTCCCGGAGGAGTGTGCCGCATAGGATATCGCCGGCGACAACCTGTTAACCGTCTGAGAGCTATTTTGAGTTGTGACCAGGTTCGCGACTAGGCTCGCTATATCCATCCCGGTTACGGCAAGTTCAGACGCGGCATAACCGTATATTGCTTGCGAGTTGTTGGGATCGGATTCAAGTATTTTTTTATAATAGTCCAAAGCTTTATTAAAATCTTTGTTCTGAAAGGCCGCAGACGCATCGGCCGACAATGCTTTGGTACTGGTGTTGCTTCCGCCGGAATGAGCAAAGGAAAAAATATTGCTCTTTCCGCAACCGGATGAAGCAAAAATAAATACGCCCAGCATAATGAAACTAAACAGCTTTTGCATACTATCCTCCTTTACCTAAATTCAACTCTATAGCGCTAATTATAATATATTTAATAAGAATTAGCTATGTGAAATAACGCACACTTCACAAATCTCCATCTGAATTGAACGCAGGGAAATAAAAACAATTCAGCGCAGATGATTCATCAGTCCAATGTTATTAATTTCAGGCTTAAAATTCAGGTCCCTTCCTGCCACGAAGCCAGGTATTTCTCCTGTTCCGGCGTCAGTTTATCTATGGTAATACCCATGGCCTTAAGCTTGAGCCGGGCGATCTCTTTGTCTATGTATTCCGGGACGGAATAAACCTTGTTTTCCAATTCCTTCGCGTTCTCTACCATATATTCAGCAGCCAGCGCCTGGTTCGCAAATGACATATCCATCACGCTCGCCGGATGGCCTTCGGCGGCAGCCAGGTTTATCAGGCGGCCCTCGCCGAGCAGGTAAACTTTTTTTCCGTTGCGGAGTGCGAACTCTTCCACGAAATCCCTGACCCTTTTTACGGAGCGGCTCATTTTTTTGAGAGCTTCGATATTGATCTCTACGTTGAAATGGCCGGAATTAGAAATGATGGCCCCGTCTTTCATCACTCTGAAGTGCCTGTCATCGATAACGTTGACGTCGCCCGTCAGCGTAACGAAAATGTCGCCGATGGCAGCCGCTCTCGACATCGGCATAACGAGGAAACCATCCATTGTGGCCTCAATGGCTTTCATCGGGTCTATCTCGGTCACTATAACGTTGGCGCCGAGGCCCTTCGCGCGCATGGCGACCCCGCGGCCGCACCAGCCGTAGCCGGCAACGACAAAAAACTTTCCCGCAAGCAGCACGTTCGTCGCCCTTATAATGCCGTCAAGGGTGGACTGTCCCGTTCCGTACCTGTTATCGAACAAGTGCTTGGTAAGCGCGTCATTTACCGCGATTATAGGATAAGCCAGCACTCCATCATTTTCCATAGCGCGGAGCCTTATAACGCCCGTCGTGGTTTCTTCCGTTCCGCCTATGATACCGCTGATCAGCTCCTTTCTCTTGGAAAGGATGGTCGAAACAAGGTCTGCCCCGTCGTCCATCGTAATCTTGGGCTTGTGGTCAAGCGCGGCGTAAATATGTTTGTAATAAGTCTTGTGGTCTTCGCCTTTAATCGAGAAAGTCGATATGCCGTAATGCTTGACCAGCGCGGCTGCCGTATCGTCCTGGGTAGAAAGCGGGTTTGAGGCGCAAAGACAAAGGTCCGCGCCGCCGGCTTTAAGAGTTATCGCGAGGTTGGCGGTCTCGGTTGTGACGTGAAGGCAGCAGGACATTTTTACGCCCTTAAGCGGTTTCTCTTTCAAAAAACGCTGTTTGATGAGCCTCAATACCGGCATCTCCCTTTCCGCCCACTCAATGCGTTTCTTCCCGTGATCCGCAAGTTTCATATCTTTGACGTCATATTTCATTTTATCCTCCGTAAATAAGTTATAAGTTTTAAGCTGTAATCTATAAGCTGCCTATCACAATAACGGCTTTAATTGACAGATTTTGTTCTAACTTATCACTTAACGATTACTACTGTTGTTATAATTTCCCTGCTTCTTTGCGAAGCTGGGCTACTTTATTTAGTTCTTCCCAGGTGAATCCGGGCCCTTTTCTGCCGAAATGTCCGTAAGAAGCCGTTTTGAGGTATATAGGCCTTCTAAGTTTTAAATAATCTATTATCCCCCTTGGATTAAGCGGGAATACTTTCCTTACGATCTTGCTCAATTCTTTGTCGTCAAGCATCCCTGTATTGGACGTGTCTATCATCACTGATACGGGGTCGGCGACACCGATAGCGTAAGCGAGCTGTACCGTGCATTTCTCGGCGAGCCCCGCGCCGACGATGTTTTTCGCGATATGCCTTGCCATGTAGCACGCGCTCCTGTCAACTTTGGTAGGATCTTTTCCGGAGAAAGCGCCTCCGCCGTGAGCGGCCATGCCGCCGTAGGTGTCAACAATTATCTTTCTCCCGGTCACACCAGTATCTGACTGCGGCCCGCCCACGACGAATTTCCCCGTAGGATTAATGAAATATTTTGTATTTTTGTCAACCCAGCCTTTGAGTACTGGAGCTATTATTACTTTTATCATCTCTTGCCTTGCCGCGTTCGTTATCTTTGAGCCTGTACTGTCAAGTATTTCCTCGGTATGCTGCGAAGAAACTACGACCGTATCCACACGCACGGGTTTCCCGTCTTTGTATTCCACCGACACCTGGGATTTGCCGTCGGGTCCGAGGTATTTCAATATCCCCTTTTTTCTGACCTCCGTAAGCCTCAAGGCCAATCTGTGCGCGAGTGATATAGGCAGCGGCATAAGTTCAGGCGTTTCCTTGCAGGCATAACCGATCATCAAGCCCTGGTCTCCCGCGCCTCCGGTGTCAACGCCCTGGGAAATATCCGGAGACTGGGAGTGTATGGCGTTGAGTATCGCGCAAGTTTCAAAATCAAAACCAAATTTAGGATGGTTATAACCGATCTCATTAATGATCTTTCTTACGACTTTATGGACGTCGATGAACGCGGTCGTGGTTATTTCTCCCCCTACTATTACCAGCCCCATCGTAATGAATGTTTCACAGGCGACCCTGCCTTTGGGATCCTGCGCCAAGACGGCATCCAGCACCCCGTCTGAGATCTGGTCGCAAACCTTGTCGGGATGGCCTTCCGTGACAGACTCGGACGTAAAAACAAAATCTTTGCCCTTTTGCGATTTATCCATTTTGCGTTCTCCTCCGCTATTATATTCTACTCTATATTAAGCACGGTGCCTTCATAAACGGAGATATCTGCCGATACTTGTGCACCGCGGCCTATTATGCAGTTGTCAAGATTGACGTTCTTTAGCACGTCGACGTTGCCCCATAGGATCGAGTTTTTTATCTTGGCTCCGCTCGATATCCTGGAATGATCCGCTATGGTAGTGTATTCCCCTATCACCGCATTCTTTCCTATGTAGCAATAAGAACCGATGACGGAAGGGGCGATCAACTTCGCCTTTTTATCGATCACCGTGCCTTTCCCCACCCACACACCGGGCTTGACCTGTTCGCCCGGGATACGGATCTTTATTTTCCCGTCAAGGGCGTCGCGTATCCCCTGCCTGTATTCTACGAGGTTTCCCACATCGGTCCAGTATTCGTCCATCACGTAGCCATAGATCTTCTTTTTTTTCTTCAGCAGTTCCGGCCACAACTGTAAGCCGAAATCGTAGAACCTGCCCTTCGGTATATGCCGGAATATTTCAGGTTCAAAAATATATATCCCGGTATTTACGGTGTTGGCGAATACGTCGCTCCACCTGGGCTTTTCTATAAACTTGATTATTTTCCCGGTCTTGTCGGTCAAAGTCACGCCGTATTCAAACTTGGTGTCCACGGCTTTGAGCACCATCGTTCCCAAAGCCTTTTTGGCCTTGTGATATTTTATCGCTTTAGTTAAGTCAATATCGGTAAGCCCGTCGCCGGACATCACTACGAAAGTAGTATCGAAAAAGTCCTGCATCTTTTTCACCCCGCCCGCGGTACCCAGGAGCTTCTTTTCGTAGGAATAGGAGATATTCATCCCCAGTTGAGAGCCATCCTTAAAGTATTTCTTTATCATTCCCGGGTAATGATGCAGGTTCAGCACCGCGTTATGGATGCCGTGACGCATCAGATTCTCTAGAGTGTAGAAAATGACGGGCTTGTTTACCACGGGCACCATGGGTTTGGGTATCGCGTAGGTTAAGGGTCTGAGCCTTGTCCCCGCGCCGGCCGCCATAACGAATGCTTTCATTGTTTCCTTTAAAAACCACAACATCTTTTATGTGGTTCTATAATTTAGAATATCTTTTAATTATTGAGCCGTTACCGAGAGTTGTTTTACAGCTGATTATGGAGTTCGCCTCTATGTGGCAATCCCTGCCGACTATTACGCCGTCAGCTCTTACTCCTTCGCCAATCCTCGTATTGTCCAGTATCACCGAATTCGAGATAGAACAGCCCTTGCCTATGATAACGTTATTTCCTACGCAAACATTTCCCTGTATCTGCACGCTATCGGAAATATGTGTGCCGTCACCGCAAACCAGGCGGCCGGTAAGTTCGATATTCTTCCCCCATTTAAGCCGTTTGCCCACCCAGAGATTGTCCTGGATCATCTTTCCAGGGAGCTGAAAATCGATGTTACTCGACATCATATCAAAATTAGCCTGCAGATATTTATCTATCGTGCCAATATCCATCCAGTAACCCTTGAAAGTGTATCCGTAAATGCCGCATCCCTCTCTTAAAAGGTTCGGGAACAAACCGCGTTCCACTGAATAATTTATTCCCGGAGGGATGCTCTTTAATATCTCGGGTTCAAAAATATAAACGCCAGTGTTTACGGTATTGCAGGTAACCTCGTCCCACGATGGTTTTTCGAGAAAACGCTCTATCCTGCCGTCCTTATCCGTTTCGATAAGTCCGAAAACTGTCGGGTCCTTGACCCTAGTGAGGGCTATCGTTAGTTTCGAATTCTTGGCTCTGTGGAACTTAAACATAGCTTTAATATTAATGTCTGTCAGGATGTCCCCGTTTAATATTACCGTTGTACTGTCGATATATTTTTCGGCATTCTTTACGGCGCCTCCGGTCCCGAGGGGGTATTTTTCGTGTACATATTTGATATTCATTCCCCATTTTTTCCCGGTTCCGAAATGTTTTTCGAACTCGTGAGACATATATGCGACGCACAGGATCACATCTTTGATCCCGTATATTTTTAATAGTTTGAGCTGGTAGTCAAGAAAAGGACGGTTTACTATCGGCAAGAGCGGCTTAGGCGTGCTGCAGGTTAAAGGCCTCAATCTTGTCCCCATTCCTCCAATAAGAATCAATGCTTTCATTTTAGCTCCTGGTCGTTTATTTTCTAAAAAAATTTATAGTTTTTTCCAATCCGTCGCGGAGCGGGGTCTCCGGCTGCCAATTTAATACGTCTTTTGCCTTCTTGATCCCCAAGACGCTGTATAAGAGTTCTCCCGGCCGCGCGGGCTTGTAAACGGGACTCATTTGATATAAGGTTAGGTCCTTCATCAGCGCGAATAGCTCATTGACCGAAGTCGCCTTGCTCGTGCCGACATTAATGATCTCGTTATCAGCCTTAGCGAGCGCAGCGACGTTCGCTTTCACCAGATCACTGACGCAGACATAATCTCTCTTCTGTTCACCGTCTCCGAAGATATACAGCTCCGAGTTATTCAGCATCCTCTCAGAAAAGATCGCTACCACTCCAGCTTCGCCATGCGGGTCCTGTCTCGGCCCGTAAACGTTGGCATATCTCAACACAGTATATTTCATCCCGAATATCTCCGCGTAGAATTTGAGGTAAAATTCCAGTGAATACTTGGTTATCCCGTAAGGAGACAAGGGGCGCGCCGGCGCGAGTTCATCCGGAGGGGTCTTCCCGCACTCACCGTATATAGTTCCGCCCGAAGATGAAAATATGATCTTCTTCACTCCGCTGTTTTTTGCGTTCTCGAGCACGTTTAAGGAGCCTATGATATTTATTTTCGCGTCAAAACCCGGATCTTCTACCGATTTTCTTACGTCTATCTGCGCTGCGTGATGGCTAACGACATCAAACGTATTTTTTGAAAATATTTCTTTTATTCTGATTTGATCGGTGATATCCGCCTGATAGAATACAGCTAGGGGATTGATATTCTCCTTTTTTCCGGAGGATAAATTGTCTATTATCGAGACCTCGTGCCCAGCACTGACGTAAGCGTCAACTATATTCGAACCAATAAATCCAGCGCCGCCTGTTACTAAAATTTTCATAGCCATTCCTTTCTTTTCAGGGACTTGATGTTGCCCTATTTAAAATTAAATTAATAGGCGCCTTTCTTGCTGAAGATCGCGGGAAGAGTCCTGAACAGGATCATCAAGTCAAGGCCGGCCGACCAGTTCTCTATGTAAAATATATCCAACTCTATCATTTCTTCATAGCTCAAAGAAGCCCTGCCGGATATTTGCCAGAGGCCGGTTATCCCGGGTAGTATCCTTAAACGCCTTTTGGCCCAATCGTCGTAGGCTTTGGCTTCCCACAGGACCTGAGGCCTGGGCCCTACGATACTCATATCCCCTAGCAGAACGTTTATCAATTGAGGTAACTCATCGATACTGAATCGCCTCAGCATTTTACCGATCTTTGTCACTCTCGGATCGTTCGACATTTTGAATACAGGCCCTTTACGCTCGCTCTTAGCCTTAAATTTATCAAGTAGATTGTCTGCATCTATGACCATCGTTCTAAATTTGTAGAAATTGAATATTTTTCCGCGATATCCCATTCTTTTATGGTGGTAAAAATATGGTCCCGCGGAATCCATTTTTATCAGAATGATCACAAAAAGCATCAGGGGCCATATCATAGAAAGGATAATTGTGGAAATAATGATATCTATTACTCTCTTGAAATAAAAATTGAAACCGCTGAAAGAAACGGATTTCAACTGGAATATAGGTATACCGAAAGAAGAATCGATCAGGACCTCCCCCTTACAAAGCTGAACCAGATCCGGCACGAATTTAAGGTCGACCGACCTGCTCTCGCACCAGTCATAAAAATCCATAATTTTCTGTTCGTCCCAATGATGTTGAACAAATATTACCTGATTGATCTCCTTTTCTTTGATCGTGTTCTTGATCTTGTCAATATTCTCCGCTGCAGTTTCAGGATAAAAATAAGTCTGTACGTGCGGGTGCTTTTTTAGGACGGCCTTAAGCATCCTGTTCTCCTGACCGATTATGAGCACGTTTTCCCTTTTGAGTATCCTATGCAGCATTGTCCTTGCAACAAATTTGAAAACTTCCCGGGAGATTATGATAAAAAGTATCAAGAAGACCCAGAATAGCAGGAAAGTAAGCCTTGAATAAGAGACTCCCCTGTAAAAGAATGTGGTCATTACGAGAAAAAACACTCCCACCGTCACCGCTTTCACGCAGCGGACCAGTTCGTCGAGAAAAGGAATAAAATACATCTTATAAAACCCGTTCTGCACGAATACGAAAACGAGCAGAGGCACTGCAAAGAACAGGGAATTAAAATAGAACTGTCCCGACGGTATACCTTTTGTAACAGGGAAAATATTCGTGAAAAAAGAAAAGAACCTGGCATTATAGGCAATTAGCAGGGCAGAGTATATGCATAATATATCGAGCGCCAGTAAAAGTGCACCTATAATAATCTTTGATCTGATCGATTTCATTAATGTTCCGATTATCCTAAATTAATTCAATAATGTTACATTTTTTGCGAAGAAAATGCAACTTCTTTTACAGCATTAAAGACGTCTTGAGCGGAAACCGCTTCCATACACGTATTTTGGGCGCAGTTGTACTCGAAACCGAGATAAAGGCAGGGACTGCATTCCAGTCCGGCCCTGACCACTCTGCATTTATCTCCCCTGGGGCCCCATTTCACGGGATCGGTAGGCCCGTGGATAGCCACCACCGGCCTGTGCAGCGCGCACGAGAGATGCATAATACCTGTATTTCCGCAAACAACGGCCTTCGCCTTCGAGATGACGGCGGCGACGGTCAGTATGCCTGCTGGTGGAAGGAGTCTCGCGGCGGGGCCTATCTCTGAGACGATCTTAATATTTGAGAACAGTTCATTCTTCGTTCCGGTAACAAGTATCTTTAAATTAAGATCGTGCACCATTCTTTTGCCCAACTCTATGTAGCTCTGCGCCGGCCAGTGCCTTTGCGCGCCGTGCAGTGGGGTCTCCGGATGAAATATGATAAAGGGCTCGTTATCATCCATCAATATCATTTTAAACAGATCTCTCGCCCGGGCTCTCGCTTCATCGCTTACGTTAAACTCAAGTTTTTCATCAGCGCCGGTTATTCCAAGCAGTGCCAGCAATTCCAGAAAACATTCCACCTCGTGCTTTTCTCTTTTATGTCTTATGTAACTCGAATAGCTGTAATGACGGAATTGATCTTCCGTCCTAAAACCTATCCTGGTCCCGGCTCCGCTAAGTAAGGCGAGAAGCGGGGACAGCCGCAGCCACTGGTCGAAATCAACAGCCAGGTCATATTTCTTATTACCAAAGACCGAGAAGACCGAAAAAGGGTTTTTTGCTATCTGTTTTACATCGCACACGACCGTTTCGTCAACGTAAGAACAGTTCTTGAATATTTCTTTGTTGATACCCGTGCAGAGAACGCTTATTCTGGAAGCCGGATACCGTTTTCTCAGGGCCCTGATGGAAGGAATTAGCAGGATCGAATCCCCCATCGCGGAAAGCTTTATCACGAGTATCTCTTTAGGCGCTTCCGGAGGAGTCTTGATCTTCCTGCTGAAAAATCCCGCCAGCCATACGGCCGGGATGCCGGCGTAACGATCGGCCAGTTTGAACAGGCGATTGCCTCTTTCGTGAACCGAGGCCGCGCTGAACCTGAGTCTCAAGGCGAGGAAAACCGCCTCGAAGATTATCTTTTTAGATATCTTGGAAACCCCGGCTTTTCTGTCTATGAATATAATGGGAGACTCTATCACCTTGAAGTCCTGTTTTACCGCCGTGTTTTTCAACTCGATCAGGAAAGAATATCCTTCAGATCTTATATGGGAATTAAGGAATTTTTCCACAAGCTGACGGCTGATGCCCATATACCCGCTGGTGCAATCTTTAACATCTATACCGATAACTTTCCTGGCATAAAAGTTCCCTAAACGGCTCAAGAGTTTCCTGCCTAACGGCCACCCCTCGACGCCGCCGCCGCTCACGTACCTCGAACCGATACTGAGTTCACATTTATCCAGCAGGCCGTCCAGTTCAGTGAGGTACCTGGGCTGATGCGAAAGATCGGCGTCCATCGTGAAAACCCTTTCATACCCCCTGTCGACCGCCCATCTGAACCCCTGCATATAGGCCGAACCCAACCCGAGCTTTGAGGGCCTTGAGATCAGGAATACCCTGCCGTTACCGGAAACAATATCCTTTACGATGCCCGCGGTGCCGTCCGGAGAATTATCGTCCATCACGAGCACGCCGAAACCGCCCGTAAGTCCGAGCACTCCCGCGATGATAGTTCTAATGTTCTCCGCTTCGTTATACGTGGGGATCACTACTATCCTTTTAACCGTCATCTTGTAGCACCCTCAATGAGCCCACTCATTTCTTCGACCCTGTTTTCCCAGGTAAAGGCTTTTGCCGCCGCTATACGCTTTTCTATCAAGGCGCTGTCGTTTTCTCTTAACGCGAGGATAATATTATGCTCGAACTCTTCCTTGTTCTTGGAAAAATAAGCCAATTCCCTGAAATCGGCCAGCGCTTCCAGCGCCGTTGAAACAACGGGCTTGCCCGAAGCGAGGTACTCGAAGAATTTCATCGGGAACATATTCTTCGTGTAATCGTTCAATCTCGACGGCAGAAGACATATGTCAAACCCTTTGATATATGACGGCAGGCTCTTGTAAGCCCTTCCGCCCAGAATATGCACGTTCGCCCTCCCGGAAAGCAGCGACAGGTCGGCTGCTTTTTCCCCTTCGCCTGTTTCTCCAATGAGCACTATGGACCATTCGGGATGCCCGCCGGCCAGGTAAGCCAGGAGCTCCATATCTATCTTGTAACCGCTTACCGCCCCTACAAAGCCCAGGACAGGCCTAGTTATAGCTGTCATTTCAACCGACAGAACGGTCCCGGACGAAGCCGCCAGACTAAAATGCGCATAATCAGCCACGTTGGGCAGGTAATAAACATTCGATGAGAACTTTTTCTTTGCTTCAAAAAGCGGTTTTGAAGTGACGAAAGTTAGATCGGCCTTTCGAATATATTCTTCTTCGAGCTTTGCGATAACCTTTCCAGGTATCATCGGGTTCGCCGAAAGTTCGTCGACGCAGTGATAAACGATGAGCCTTTCCCCCCACCTTCCCAGAAATTCGACCGCATTGGGTACATAGCTCCAGATGACGGGTCTCGTAAAACCATATCTGCTCACGATGCGATCGAGTTGAGCAGCGAGAAGGAAGCGGTTAAGCGCCCTAACGAGAGCGTACTTGTGAAACGGAAGGACCAGCGGAGAGAAAACGAAGAGCGTATCCGAGACTTTCTTGACCCCTCTCAGCCATTTTAACAAACGCCGGAATATCCTGGCGAGGTCTTTTGCCTGGGCGGTAGGGCGCCTTAGCCCAAGGGATTCGATGAACAACACCCTGTTTTTGGAAGACAGCCTTTCCATCAAATGATGCTGGTTGGTCCTGTAGGGGTTGTCCCATTCGGCAAAACCAAAACAGATGATGTTGTAATTTGAGATCATTATTATTATCGTCTTTTATAGTTATTTACTGCCGCGCAGACTGCCTTGAGTTCTTTTTCGCTGATTTCAGGGAACATAGGCAGGGATAGTATCTGTTTTGCTAAGCTTTCGGCTGTCTTGAGTTGCCCCTTCTTCACGCGCAGGTCAGCGTAAGCCTCCTGCAAATGGACCGGCAGCGGATAATGAATTAAGGTCTGTATGCCTTTATTTTTCAGGTATTGGGCGAGCCCGTCCCTGTCGGCGCTCCTGACCACATAGAGGTGATATACGTGACGGCGCCCCGGTGCCTGGGAGGGCTTAATGATATTTTCGTTCGTTATGTGCCTGTCGTAGTACTGAGCGCTCCGCCTTCGCGCTTCGTTCCAAGTGTCCAGATATTTCAGCTTGACCCTGAGGATCGACGCCTGGAGTTCGTCCAATCTGGAATTGAAACCTTTAATTTTGTGGTAATACCTTTTCTCCTGCCCGCCATTCCGGAGCATCTTGAGTTTGCGAGCCATAACCGCGCTGTTCGTCGTGATCATTCCGCCGTCACCGTAACAACCGAGATTCTTACTGGGATAGAAACTGAAGGCGCCGAAATCTCCGGTGGCACCCGAGTTTTTTCCTTTGTACCGCGCGCCGTGGGCCTGGCAGGCATCCTCGATAACGGTCAGGCCGTACTTTCTCGCTATCTTCATTATGGCTTCCATATCGGCGCACTGGCCGTACAGGTGCACGGGTATAATTACCTTTGTCTTTTTTGTAACGGCCTTCTCTATCTTAGCCGGGTCCATAAGGAAATATTTATCATCTATATCCACAAATACGGGTTTCGCTCCCGAAAAAGTTATCGCTGAAACCGTAAAGACCGCCGTGTTGGGTACCGTTATCACTTCGTCGCCCGGCTTTATACCGGCCGCGACAAGGGCCAGGTGAATAGCTTCGGTACCGGAGCCGACGCCAATCGCGTAGCCAGAGCCGTTATAAGCGGCGAATTCCTTTTCGAACTTTTCTCCCTGTTCACCCAGTATGAACCAGCTGCTGTCAAAAACGCGGCCTAGCGCGAGGTCTATCTCTTTCTTAAGGCCTCTATATTGCCTTCTAAGGTCCGATATGGGTATCATTTCTCTTCCTTTGCGGGAGCGAGCCAGTATTCTCTTGCGTTTCCCCTGTAGTATTCGAAGGTCTTCTTCAGACCTTCTTCCAGGCTGGTCTCTGGAGCCCAGCCGGTCGTCTTATTAAATTTAGAATAATCTGCGATGTAGTCGCCTATCTCTATCTGTTTGGATTCCTTCGGAAAAGGCACTATCTCGAATGAGCCTCCGCCGTTAATATTTATCATCATCTCCACAATGTCCAGAAGATTGACCGGCGTGCCTCCCAGGTTATAGACCTGTCCGTTGGTGTTCTCGTCGCTCATGGCGAGAAGCATCGCTTCCACAACGTCGTCAACGTAATTAGTGTCCCTTATCTGCTTTCCGTCACCGAATATCTTAACTTTTCGGCCGTCTATGATCTGCCTGACGAACCAATTAATAATGCCTTGTTTGTGGTGTTTCATCTGATGCCGCGGGCCGAAGGTATTGGTGAGCCTCAACGAGCAGCTCCTTATGCCGTAAACGTTGTTGTATAGTATGTGGTACCATTCCCCCGCCATGTTGTTTATACCGTTGACGTCCGTGGGATGCATCAGGTGTTTTTCATCGACGGGCAGGTAATCGGCTTTGCCGTACTGTCCTCTGGTACCGGCGAAAAGTATCTTGACCGCGGGATTGCACTTCCTGCAAGACTCAAGTATGGAGAGCTGGGCTACGCAGTTGATCTCCAGGTCGGTAAAAGGATCCTTCATGCTGTCCGTGTGGCTGAGGGTACCGGCGAGGTTGAAGATAACGTCTTTCTCCTTTACCAGATCGTTCATCAGCGCCCGGTCGCGGACATCACCGACTGTAACTTTTACCCTGTCTTCAATGCCGTTGATATTGAACCTGTTCCCCCCGTAATCGGGATAAAGAGAGTCTACTATCGTGACATCACAACCCAGGTCTACGAGGCTGTAGGCCAGGGTAGCCCCGATAAAACCGAGCCCACCTGTGACAAGCACTTTCTTGCCTTTATAGAACTTGGGGTCTTTCATTGCTTTTCTCCAGGATATTATTATAAACCGCGATCGTCTCGTCTACCATTCTATTAAGACTGAATTTGGCAGTAACGGTGTTTCTAGCCGCCAGGCCGAGCTCTTTGCGCTTGCCTTCATCCGAGAGGAGGCTTACGATCAACGAGCCCAGCTCGTTGATATCGCCTCGCTCGTATATATAACCGTTCTTCCCGTTATCCACTACTGAGAACACTGAACGAATGTCAGAAACGACAACGGGCCTGGCGCAGGCCATTGCCTGAGGTATAGTCAGATCGTATCCATTCTCTCTTATTGTTGAATTTACGAAAACCATCGAACTGTTGAGCAGCTCCGGCAAAGCTTCGTACTCGATCCTTCCCAGGAACTCAACGTTCCTTTCCAGCCCCAGGTTAGCCGCCATGACCGCGAGATCCATACTATACTCCCCGCTGCCGCCTATCAGCAGTTTGACTGCCGGTATTTTTGTCCTGATCGCAGGCAGCGCGGCGATGAGGTTTTGGATCCCTTTCTCTTTCTTCAGCCTTGCCACCGCGACTATCACCTTATCTCCGGGCGCGATGCGGTACTTTCGCCTTACTTCCTCAGTCACGGAAAGGGGCGAAAAGAGCTCGTCGTCGATGCCGTTATAAACAAGGAATATCTTTTCCTTTGAAATGCCAAAATATTTTCGTATCACACCGACCTGGGCGTCGCTGGTAGCGATCACGGCGTCGCTCAGGCTAATGTATTTCCTGTCCTGGAAAAGATAGCTGTAGGTATTCTTAAGAAGCGACAACAGGGCTCTGGGGTTCAGTCCGAGCCTGAGCTTTGTTTTGATCTCGTCAATAGACGTCCCGTGCAAGGAAGTGACGACCGGAAGGCCGAACCTCCTGTTTAATCCTTTCTTTAAAATATAATATGCCCCGGCACTCTGGCTGTGAATAAGGTCGAAATTTTCTTTCTTCTGGAGCTCGACGAATTTTTCCGCACTTTTTACAAAATAGCCCCATTCGTATTTTCCCGGCGCGGTGCCGCTCAAATAATGGATCTTGACGCCGTCAATAATTTCGAATTCCGCGCCGGAAGGATTGGAAGTCGTGATGATAGTCACGTCGACGCCTTTCTTAACGAGCCGTTTGCTCAACGTCTCCACGTGGAGTTCCATCCCCCCCATCGCATGCGCGGGGATGGACCTTGCGAACATGCACACTTTCATTTTTTTTCCTTTAGAACGGATTCATAAAGCGAATATATCTGCCCCGCTACATTCTGCCATGAGAAATTCTCGGCCCTTCTCCTGGCACTTTCCGCCATTTCGAGGATTCCCTCTCTATTATCGGCAATATACTTAATTTTACCTGCGATCTCCTTGCTGTCGTTTCTGTCTTTTATCAAGAGGCCGTCTCTGCCGTCAGTTATCAACTCGGCGGCGCCGGCGCTTGCTGAAACGATGACTGGCAGCCCGCTTGCCATAGCTTCCGTTATCACAAGCCCGAAAGGCTCATAGAGAGTCGGGAATAGCATCAGATCGGCCGCCGCGTATTGTTTTTCGATCGCCGGCTGTTCGCCCGCGAACAGTATTTGTTTTTCTAAGCCGCTGCCCTTTATCCCGGCCTCATATTTCGCAGGGTCGTCTCTGCCGACGACCAGCAGGAAAAAATCGTCGCGGTTCAATATCTTCATCGCCTGGATAATCTGCAAGATACCTTTTCTCTTGAATTCATGAGCTGGAAAAACCGCAAGGATATCTTTATCTTTAAGCGAATACTCTTTTCTGATGGTTTCCCTGAATCTAGGTCTGTTTTGCGGGTTGAACCTTTTGGTGTCTACACCGTTATAGATGACCTCGATCTTGCCAGCCGACTGCGGATAGTGAGCTATAAGCTCATTTTTAACTGAGTTAGAAACGGCTATTATTTTCTTGGACTTCATTATACCATAATACTCCGACTTCAAGATCAGAGCGTGCAGCGGATTAAAGCTGGATTTTCTTAGCTTTTCAATAAATCCCATGTTCGCTGCGTTCGCGGTTTCCAGCCATGCCTTGTGACAGCTGTGAGCCGTGTAGATATCGCAGTCATTTAAAAAGTCTCCCTGGCTGTGAATGATATCGTATTCGTCCTCGCCGATCCTGTTTTTTGAAGACCACATAAAGCTCGCCACCTCAAGAGCCACGTTTAACGCGTGTTTCTTGTGTTTTTTCAGGTACGCCGAACTCAAACTGGGGATCAGGTGCCTCCTGACGTTTAGCGGCGCGCCGTCGAAAGAAGCGGCGTAAACGTGAACCTCGTTATTAAGGCTCATCCTGCCGGCTAAAGCCGCCGTGTAACCGGATATGCCGCCTTTCAGATCGTAGTTCCTGACTATGTAAGCTATCTTCATCTCATTTCCATGTATATTTTTTCAAGTTTTGCGACCTGCTTTATGATGTCGAACTTTTCTTCGACCCGCTTTCTCCCGTTCGCTCCGAATTTTATGCACAAGGAATGGTCCGACAACATCACTTTAATTTTTTCCGCGAGATCGAGGTGGTCTTTTTCCCCGCACAGCAGGCCGGTCTCGTTCTCAGCCACCGCGTCAGGTATCCCCCCACTCCTTGTCGCCACACAGGGTATGCCGAGCGCCATAGCTTCTAACAGCACCATTCCCAGCCCCTCCGCGTCACCGTCCGCCGCTGTCACGCTCGGCAGTACAAAAAGCCTGGACCTTTTCATCAATCCGAAAACCGCTTCCTTGTTTTGCCAGCCCGTAAATTCAGTCTGTTTTTCTATGCCTGATTCTTTCGCAAGCGCCTTGAGGCTGCGTTCAAGCGGGCCGGAACCGCAGATAACGAGTTTGAGCCCCGGCGTGCTTCCGGCCAGTTCCGCGCAAGCCTTGATCAGGAATTCGAACCCTTTTTTCTCAACAAGGCGTCCGGCGGACAGGACCACCTTTTCTTTTACCGGCTCTACAGGGCGTACTCCGACATCAATGCCCAGGTGATGAGTTTTCACTTTATCCGAAGGAAAACCTTTTTCAACGAGTTTTCTGCTGATGAAATCCGAGACGCCCAGGAATAATCTGCCCTTCCGCTTCAAGCTGTCAACGTGGAGCCAGTAATTGAGCCACGCGGGTTTACTAAATGTCAATTTAGGAAGTCTTGTTATGTCATAGCCGTGAAAGGTCGTTATAAGGGGAAGACCGTATTTTTCAGAGAGCGGAAGTGCGTAAACGGCATCGACCCCGAAATGCGCGTGCAAGATGGAAATACCTTTTGCTTTTACGGCATCTTCCAGAGTCTTGGACCTGCGCAAGAACGTGAAACAAACCGCTTCAAGGCTCCTTCCCCGTCCTTGCTCTATACTGCTGATCCTGTCATAGGGAAACATCGCGCTGTTCTCGACCGACCTGGTCAACACCTCTATGGCGCAGTTCCTGAAATGTCTTATCTGCTCATAGATAAACCCCTCGGAACGGCGCAGGAAAGTGTTAATGAAATAACCCACGTTTTTCATGAGAACTTCTTTATTATCTGATTTTTAATGGAGCTCATTTCTTCTATTTCCCAAAGGAAACTACACCCGACATATATCCCCGCAAATACGGCAAAAGCTGCAAAAAGCTTTACCGCTCCCGCGAGAGTCGAAGCGGCCTGCGGCATGGCATTGAACGCAAAAAGCGAGACAACCGCCCCGGCGATCGAGATAATGAACATCTTGCCCGTGCTTATGAAAATACTTTTGAAGTCCATTTCCGGGTATTTCTTGACAAGTAATGCGACAAGCAGTATGAAGGCCGCCAGGTCAGACAGTGAACGCGCCAGGGCAACACCTCCTATCAGCAGTGATCTCCTTAAAACGAGCCCCACAACGATGTTAATAACCAGCGCTGCCGTATAAACTTTCATCGGAGTTTTGCTGTCCTGAACGCTGTAGTAAATTCTCAGGATAACGTAATTAAGCGCGAAGAAAAGGGCTCCGGTACTGTAGTAAACGAGCGCTGACGATGTAATCAGCGTAGAATTCGCGTTGAATTGTCCTCTTTGAAAAAGAAGCCTTACGATCGGTTCGCTGTAAAAAAGCATTAAAGCGCATAGGGGCAGAGCAAGAAAGGCGGTGAGGCGGACGGCAAAGGAGATGGTTCTTTCGAGTTCTTTCGTGTTTTTCGCAGCCGCGTACTCGCTCAAATATGGGAATACGGCAGTCCCGAGAGGAACCGCGCACAATAGCCAAATCGTTTCCCTGATCCTGTTCGCGAAAGTAATTCCCGCCACGTTTCCCTCGCCGATACCTGCCGCGAGGGAACGGCTGACAAGATCGTTGGCCGTTGCGACGAAAGAGGCTATGAAAAGGGGGCCCCATATCTCGAACATTTTTTTCATTTCCGGGGTGATCGAAAAACTGAACCTGAATTTTACCGCTCTCTCCTTAAGCGAAGGAAGGAGCACCGCGAATTGCAGGACGGCTCCTATCAGGAATCCGATCGCCAGGCTCCTTACTCCGAACATTGAGCTAAAAAGGACCACGCCCGCTATGACGCCGGTATTGAGCATCGCCTGGCTCATCGAAGGTGTTAAAAAATGCCTGTGCACGTTCAATAGATTGCCGTAAAAAGACGCGAGCCCCATGAATATCATCGCGGGGAATATTATTCTTGTGATCTCCACCGCCAGTTTAAAGGTTTGTCCATCGGCTTCGGGGGCCACTGCCTTGACGACCAGTGAAGCAAGAGGAAAACCCAGAACGGCAGCGGTCACGAGAGCTATCGTGAGCATCGCGACCGTGGTATTGAGGAACTTCTCGGTCTTTTCGGGATCGTTTTTGGCCAGCGCCGCGGTGTATACCGGGATGAATACAGCCGTGAGAACGCTGCCCGAGATGATCTCCCTTATGAAATCAGGCCCGGCCATGCCGATAAAATAGGCATCGGTCCTGTACGTGGTCCCGAAAAAGGCGGCTATTATGATCTCGCGTATAAAACCCAGGATCTTTCCCACTACCGCGAAGGCCCCTATTATGAGCGTTGCTTCGGCTATCTTTTTTCTTTCAGACATTAGCGTTCTCTCTTACCGTATTTCTTGTGGCCGTACCTGAACCTATTATTTATATAAACGCCAAAAGCATACCTACAGATCTGACTCAGGTATGCTTCAAGCTTTCGGCGTATCGTTAGATCCGGTCGCTATTTCTTTGCGACGCGGGTTTTTCCCGTCTCTTTTTCCGTTGTATCATCTTTAGCCGTTTCCTGCTTCGCCGCGGGTTCGAAGTATTTCTTTTTTATCGTTTCCTCTATCTCTTCGGCGACCTTGGGATTGTCCAGGAGGAACAATTTGGCGTTATCGCGTCCCTGGCCCAGCTTTTCATTCTTGTAGGCGAAAAAAGCTCCCGATTTCTCGATTATATCGTCATTTACACCGATGTCGATCAGATAACCGGGCCTGTCTATGCCCTGACCGAACGTAATATCGAACTCCGCTTGACGGAACGGCGCGGCGACCTTATTCTTTACAACTTTTACTCTTACCTTGTTGCCTGTAATTTCGTCGCCCTTTTTGACCGACTCGACTCTTCTAATATCGAGCCTTATCGTGGCGTAGAATTTCAGGGCAAGACCGCCCGGCGTCGTTTCCGGGTTCCCCCACATTACGCCGATCTTCTGCCTTATCTGATTGATGAAAATTATAGACGTCTTGGATTTCGATATGTTTGACGTTAGTTTCCTCAGGGCCTGGCTCATCAGCCTCGCCTGCAACCCCATATGAGAATCACCCATTTCCCCTTCAATTTCCGCGCGCGGCACGAGCGCGGCGACGGAGTCAATAATGATCACGTCAATGGCTCCGGAACGCACGAGCTTATCCGCGATCTCAAGCGCCTGCTCGCCGGAATCAGGCTGTGATATCAGAAGGTTATCTATGTCCACCCCGAGACTTTTAGCGTATTCGGGATCCATCGCGTGTTCCGCGTCAATATAAGCCGCTATGCCCCCTATTTTCTGGGTCTGAGCTACCATGCAGAGCGCCAGCGTTGTTTTGCCGGAAGATTCCGGCCCGAAGATCTCCACTACCCTGCCTCTGGGTATACCCCCGACCCCCGTGGCTATGTCGAGCGGCAGAACTCCTGTAGAGATCACTTCAACCGGCGATTTGGCGTGTTTTTCCCCGAGCCTCATTATTGCTTCTTTGCCGAAATCCTTCTCTATCTGCGACAGCGCCAGGTCCAGCGCCTTGAGCTTTTCATCCCTTGCCATTTTACCCTCCGTTACTCGTTATCCATTTAACCGTATCTATCATACCTTACCCCGCAAAAGTTATGGTATTCTAGCTTATTTTACAGGCTCATTCAAGCAGATATTTGAATGAATTGATTTTCCAGAAACATGAATTCTATGCAGCGCCGCGTTAAGCCCAACCATCAGCCAGAACATCATCGAGAATTTGTCGCCGAAAAGATCACTCGAAAAATTACTTTGCAAGAAATACCAAACCCACAAGCCCAGGAAGCCAAGGCTCGCGTATTTCATGTCCCTGCTATCGGTATTTTTAAAAACAACATAGGAATACCAAAATGCTATGACAATTATTGATAAATATGAGATTAAACCGAATAGCCCGGTTTCCGCGGCGATTTGAATGAACTCATTATGTGCTGGAAGCATAACTACATCCTTGCCGGCATAGTTTAAAAGACCGTTATGGTAATTAGCTATACCAACACCAATTAATGGATTCGCATAAAAAATCTTTACTCCATTCTTCCACAAATCTTTTCGGTCAAATTGGTCTATAACCGGCTTATTAAAACGGAAAGCCACCGTCTCCCTGACAGGACCTGATATCAGAAGCGCTCCGCAGATCAATATACAGACAAGCGTCCCCTTCAAAAACCACGATCTGTATTTCCCAAATTCTTTCAGAAAGAAGACCGTTGCGATGGCTGAACATGCGAACGACAAATAGGCGCTTCGAGTAAACGTTAAGAATAATGCTGTTAATACTGCCCCTAAAAACGGCAAGTATTTTTTATTTGAACGCAAAAGATATATGCCAAATGGAATGATCATCCCCAAATAAGCGCTGAAATCTATAACGTCATCAAAAGTGCCAAAAGCGCGTAATCCTGTTATTCTGCCGTTCCATATCAGCCAATTGATATGACCGGATGCCAACTTGTCTTTCAGCGTATCCGGCTCTATAATTATCCGGGCCAAAATATTATGACTGAACCATTGTATTACTCGTTCTCGCCCCTCGATGTACTCAAATATCCCTATTAAGGCGAGCGCCGCCGCGCTGATGCCAAACACCTGCAGAGATCTTTTAAATATTGTCTCGTCCTTAACGCTAAAGGCAGTAATATAATAAAGCAATGTGAAACTGGCCCATTTTATGAAATACTTACTGCTGTTTATCTTGTCATCAGACACAAAGATGCTGGCAAACATCGCAAAGATAAATAGCATTACAGCCCAATCCAGTAATACACTCGGCCGGAATATTTCCGAGCGTTGTTGCCACATCATATAAATAAAGAGCAGCCCCGCGAATATTTGCGCGATGGATACCGATAATGTTTTATAAAAAGTAAAATAGAGCTGGTAAGGGATCAACAGTATAAGGATATACAGGCCGCAGTACCATGTATTGTTCTTATCATTCATAATTTATCACGAAGCTGTGCGCTTATTTTTATCCATGTGCCGTATATGTCTCAGGCATTTTTCATAACATTTACTATACCAACTTCATCGATCACCCCATTCAACGGTCTGTACTTATTGCTCCAGTTCCCAAAGTTAAAAGCCTTCCTTCAGTTGAGCCCCACGTGCATGCATATGGCACCAGAACCTTTACCGCCTTCGGTAAGGCGAAATCCCGCTTTATCTATGGACATTCAAACAGCGGTATAAAGAATTATTAACCTCCGGAACTATTGATGACATCAGAAAATAGATTGTGTATATATTCTTTGATCTCGCGCATAAAAATTGCCCTGTCAAATCTGATTGCATTTTCTCTAATCTTTCGCGGTTCGAAGCTTCTTTCAATTTCCATCAATCTGCGTACTGCTTTAGCAACTGATTCACTGTTTGGTTCGTGAAAAAATACCCCTGTTACTCCCTCTATCACTGTCTCGAGAGCGCCTCCGGCAGCATACGCTATAACCGGCCGTCCGGCCGCCTGCGCCTCTACCGGCGCAATACCGAAATCTTCTTCGCCCGGGAAAATGAACGCCCGGCATTGCGCGTAATGTTCAGCAAGAGCTATGTCGTCAACTTTACCGAGGAACTGAATGTTTGAAGCGGCGCTTCTCTCAAGGGATTTGCGCGCTGGGCCGTCACCGATAATCTTCAGTGGCAGTTTTAACCCGTTAAAAGCATTAATAACGATGTCTATCTGTTTATAAGCGTTCAAACGGGATACTACAAGAAAAGAATCTCCAACTTTACGCGCTATTTTAAAATTTCCCGTATTCACGGGAGGATATATGACGCTGGAATCACGTCCATAACACCTCTTGATCCGTTTTCTTATGTTATCGGATATCGCAATATAATGATCAACTCTGTCTTTGGTTTCTAAGTCCCATTTCTTTAACTTGCTTATAACGAACGGCAAAAGCTGCCGTTCCAAGTTACCAAAACATTCTTTTGCTATATAGTTATCATAATCCCAGGCAAATCGCATCGGAGTATAACAATAGCATACATGGCAGGCACCCGTAGCTTTTTGGACCCCTTTTGCGAATGCGCTGCTGCTGCTCAATATAATGTCATACTCTTTAAGATTGAATGACTCAAACGCCATTGGATAAAGGGGCAGGTATTTCTTGAAGTGTTTCTTCAGGAACGGAAGCTTCTGCATGAATGAAGTTCGAATATCCATCTTTTTGAAACTCTCCGGCAGGTTATCAGACAGATATATGGAAGTATATATTGGCGCGTCCGGATAGACCACGTGCAGCGCTTCTATAACACGCTCTGCCCCGCCATATTGGTTCAAAAAATCATGAACGATCGCTATTTTCAACTTGCACCTCATTAAATATTTTTGATTATATCATTAACACTCTTCTCATATTTGTTCTGTTCATTCCCTGGATTAAATAAAACAAACGGTGTAAATATTAATAATATTGTTACAGGTATAATCGTTCGGACAGTACTAGTTCCAAGATATATATGGATCATAACTCCTGTTAACACAATAAAAATTAATATGTCGACAAACAAAATAGCGATTGACTCTGCTTTTTCCCCATAAAAACCCACCCTATCTGGATTATTTTTCGAAGACTTCTTTTAGCACTTCCAGTGTTTCTTTAGCGCAGTTTCCCCAGCGAAACTTTGACGCCCTTTCTAATCCTTTTACTCTCATAGAAGATTTCAATTCTTCATTATCAAGCACGGCGCGCATACCATCCGCTATGCTCTCAATGTTTAACGGGTCGACATAGTATGCCGCGTCGCCGCAAACCTCAGGCAGGGACGATGTATTTGATACTATTACCGGCGTCCCGCACGCCATAGCTTCCAGCGGGGGCAATCCAAATCCTTCGTACAAGGACGGATAAACGAACACTTCCGCCTCCTGATATAAGCTTTTCAATTCAGCGTCATTAACATACCCTATAAAGCGGATATTGCCTTCGTTAATCTGTATGCCAAAATCTATTGTCTTAAAATTCACGTTGTTTGCGCCTGCGATAATCAGTTCGTGAGGTAACTGTGTATCCCTTTTCAGTTTTACAAAAGCCCGAACCAGATTCAACAGATTCTTTCTAGGGTCCATAGACCCGGCAAAAAGAATATATGGCTTCGCGACCTTCAATAAAGAGAGGATTTCGGAATTCTTTTCCCCATCCTGTGCGAAGATTTTTTCAACTGCCGGATACGCTACCCGAATCTTTTCAGGTTTCACTGACAAATAACGGGCTATATCTTTTTTTGAGCTTTCAGATATTGTTATTACAGCACTCGCTGCTTTTGCCGCCATAGGAACGATCCTGCCGTACGCGAAACTGAAGTTTTTTGAGAACCAGCTTGGGTTGACCAGGAACGACACATCGCACAGAAAAAGCACCGATCTTCCTGAAAAAAAAACAGGCCCTGTATTGACTGGATTGAACAAGACGCCGCAGGAGTGTTTTCGTACAAGGCCCGGGAGTACTGTCTGTTCCCAGAAATGTTTGAGAAGCCTGCCCTTGTTAAGCAGTTCACATTCTATAACAGTAACGTTTGACGCGCTTACAAGTTCCTTGACAAGCTCCTTGTGCCCGCAGAAAATAACATATTCATCGCTCGGATCGGAAACAACGAGCGTCTTCAAAAGATTCCAGGCTACTCTTTCAACTCCGGTCATTCTGAGTGATGACAAAAACCGTCCGTTATATGCTATTTTCATTTATTTCCGGTTGCTTGCTGCCGACAATTAAGGCGCTATCCGCGCTTCTTCTGCAATAAAATGCTACAGCGACTGAAAAACCCATCAGGAACCACACATACGCCTGGTTATAATAATGATAGGTAATATTCCCGCTTACCGTAGCCGCGTAGCTGGACAAAAGCCCGACATTTACCGCGAACCAGTATGAATATTTCTCTATTTTCCGTATCGTCCTTACCAGATAATACATTACCGAACATACAGCAAAGAGGTTAATTATGCCGCCGATCATACCCGTCTCGGCAAAAAACGACAATAACGCGCTGTGAGAAAGGGTTGTAGCGCTGTTGCCCTTGACCAGCGCTGAACCATAATTGCCTATACCTACTCCCAGGAACGGATGTTTACTCCACATTTTAACGCCTGCCTCGGCCAAATCAATGTGCAGTTTCGTTGAGAAATCCCCCGCTGCCATAGTTTGCTGCAGCCTGTTGATTATAAGTGCAGGATTAAGATACTTGCTGACCGAGCCTGGCAATAAGGCCGCGGCTAAAGCCGCGAATATAATTATCTTAACGAACAATTTTAAAATATTCGTGTTCAGGCTCTTGCCGATCCAGTAATAGGCAAGTACCCCGCAAGCGACCGCTATTCCACCCGTGATCGTGCGCGAGAAGGTCGCGAGGCCGGCGCCTATTGTTATGCCTGTCAAAAGAAGATACGCGAAGTAACTCTTCTTTGCGGTTATCCGGTGTACGGTCATGCTGAGCATAAGCGGGAATATGGAAAGCACGTATCCGCCGAAAAGGGTCGGGTCGCCGAAAGCGCCGCGTATCCGCGGCACGATAACGTGATTGATGTCAACCCACCAGACCGTAAGGAACATGGCCATGTCCGGGTTGTAAACTGAATAGTTCTCGATCGGGAATTTGATGTTCTTGCCGTAAATCCCTCCGATGAACTGCGCGATGCCGAACAGGCATACTGCCCCGCCTGTAATGAACATATAACGGATGATATCTTTTATCCGTTTTTCCGTCCTGATATTATTTGCGGCGAAATACGCAAGTACGTACAAGATAAGATACTGCAGAAGCATCCTGATGGAACGGTCCGAATTAACGGCATTCACACTTGACAAGATATTGGCAATTACCAGCAGCGGCAGGGAGATATTCAGTATATTGCGGGATAGCTTTGTTTTGCCTACCAGCAACTGTAAAAACCAGATCGTTACGGCTATCAGGAGTATCAGCATCCACAATTTAAAAGACATTCCTGAGTAATAGCTGAAGTTGTCCAGCGGGATCGCCAGGATAAGCAAAAACCATTTCAATTCAGATTTTACTATGAGCAGCAACAGGAACGAAACGGCTATAATTGCCGCAATAGCATATACCGGGTTAATATAGATGAATAACAGCGCCGCTCCTATATAGAGCGCGGCCCAGGATCTCACATTATTGAAAGCTCTAATTTGTGGTGCGGCGTCATTACTCACAGTATATCCTGCCTATCATCGCCTGCTCCGCGTTATCATCAGTTATCATCTGTTTCGATTCCACGTGGTAAATAGAGTACTTCTTTTGCCGGAGAGCCGAAACGACTGCCCGGGCGTTGACGGTCTTGCTTTCTCTGTCTAAACCATGGATCTCGATGAACAATTTAGGCTTATGCAGGCCTATGGTCGCGCTCATACCATTGATCACGTCCAGTTCCATGCCTTCCACATCGATCTTAACAAGAGAGGGTTTGGGCAGGCCGGCAAGTTTAATGTATTCGTCAAGAGGGTATATTTCTACCTGTATAGTTTTAGCCCCTTTTTGCTTCAGTATCTCATTTTTTATGCTCTCGTCAATACTCCCCTTGCCCATTTCATAATCAGAGAACGCAAGGGTCAGGGTATCCTTCTTACTGCCCAGGCCCACATTGATTAGTTCGATATTATTAAAATCATTAAGTTCTATATTGTCCCGGATCTTATTGAGGTTCGACAAGGATGGTTCGAACGTTATTACCTTCCCGTTCTTGCCGGCGGCTCTGGCAAAGAACATTGTGAATACGCCTTCATAACCACCGACGTCATAGATCGTATGGCCGGTAAGCGCAAGAGATCTAAGGAAGATATCCTCAAATGTCGGCGGCACGAATATTTCCGGGATAAACCCCAATCCGCCCTTTCTAAGAAGCCCCTTTGCGAGGCCGTGCCTGCTCCTGTATATGCTGTTACGCAGTATTTTTCTAAGCGCTACTACTATCCGTTCACGCATGCATCCTCCAGACCAATACTATGTATTTTATATTTGAGACTTTTATCACAACGCTTTATTTTTAGAATCATTTTCGCGCTACATTCACGGAAATTTTGCGGTAAAGTATTCTATAAGCCTCAATGCTGGCGCTGATATCATATCTTTCGAGCATTTTTTTTCTTCCGTTGGACCCTAATGTCCGTGCGAGTTCCGGGTCGCGGGCTATTTTTATTATAGTTTCGGCCAGCCGCGCTGGATCATTCAGGGGCACAAGCATGCCGTCCTTTCCGTCTTCAATGATCTCACAGAACGCGCCGATGTTCGTGGCTATTACAGGCTTGCCCAGCGCCATCGCTTCTATCAGCACCCTGCCGAACGACTCGGGTTTAATTGAGACCTGGGTGACTATATCAAGGGCAGCTATCGCGTCATACGGCCGATCAACAAAACCTATGAAAACAACTCTTTCTACGATCCCAAGCGTTGTAATAAGTTCCTTCAGATGCTTTTCGTATTTTCTTTCTCCCGGCCCCGTGTCTCCGATCACGTAAAACACCGCGTCCTTAATCTGTTCGAGCACGCGGGGTATGCTTGTGATCAGATATTCCTGCCCTTTGCGGCTTTCTATCCTGCCGATAATGCCGACCTTAATGCCCACCGTCTGCGGAGCGCCGAAATTGTCAAGATATTTCCCTGGCGATGTCCGCGAAAGCTTATTGAAATCGATGCCGTTATATATTATTTCGAGCTTGCTTTTGTCCGCGACCGCTCCGGCGTAGTGGGCGCGAACAGTTTTTGAGACGCAGATTATTTTCCGGGGAATGAAAGACAATAAAGCCATCAGAAAGAGCGGAAAATCATAGGCATGATGCACCCACAACACCGGTTTTCCGGTAATAATTGAAACAGCGGCGCACAAAATGTGAGCTCTCACATTATTAGCCTGCATAATGTCAACACCGCTTTTTTTTGTTATTCCGACCAACTGCCTGACGCTTGCGGTAAAATGCGTCACAACAGCGAACGGATTGAATGTCTTGAGTTTCCCGCTTGTGTACAACAAGGTTTCGATGTTACGCCGGCTAAGATATTCTACTCTGGATTGATGGGTCAGGGCGAAGATGAATCGAAATTCATTGCGGTCGAGGCGTTCTGCGATCTCAATAGGATATAGCTCAGCCCCTCCCAGCACCGGGGAATTATCGACTACCATGACACATATTTGTTTTCTTATCATTAATTAATATTTCGCGCTTTTTATGACGATTGGTTCTTGTACCAGGCTATAGTCTTTTTTAACCCTTCCTCCAGACTGAAACGAGCCTTATATCCAACTTTTGCCCAGGCTTTGGTGTTATCACAGTTCCTTCTGGGCTGGCCTGAAGGTTTGGAAGTATCAAATATTATCTTTGGATCTTTGCCGGACAGCTTTACTATGAGCTTTACAAGATCCTTGATCTTGATCTCCTCATCGGTGCCGACATTGACCGGATCTGCCGTGGCATATTTCTCTGTAATCTCGATAAGACCTCTTGCAAAATCCTCAACATACAAGAAAGCCCTGCTCTGCTCGCCGTCGCCCCAAACGACCAGCGGGTCCTGTCCGTCGAATATTCTCTTGATAAGCGCCGGTATCACGTGCGATTTCTCGGGATCGAAATGATCTCTGGGCCCGTAGGCATTATAAGGGCGGGCTATAGCCACCTCCATGCCATAATCGCGGGCATAGGCCTGTCCCTGCGCTTCTGACATTCTCTTTGCCAGGCCGTACCCTTCATTGGTCTGTTCCGGCAAAAGTTTCCACCCTTCAGTCTCCGGCGTAGGTATCGTGCAGAAACGCGTATACACGCAGGCGCTCGACACTACAAGAAACCTTTTGACCCTGTTCTCACGGGATGCTTCCAGCATGTGGGCGTTCAATCGGACATTATCGAAGAACATTTCTGTCTGGTGTTTTTGATTATAATCTATGCCAGCGACCTTGGCCGCGACGTTCAGCACAACGTCGATATCCTTTGTCACTTTCAAACAATCATCATAGTTGAAAAGATCCGTAATTTTCACGTTTACTTTGCCGTTAAGCGCGGCAAGATTGTTCTTGACAGCCCGTTCGGAATTCTCGGCCACGGTAACCCGGGCGCCCCTTTCCACGAGCATTTCCACCGTGTGCGACCCTATGAAACCAGCCCCACCGGTAACTAAAACCCTTTTATTTGACCAGTAACTCATGTTCATCTCCTAACCTAGTATTTTCGCGAATATACTGACTATATAATCCAAGTCTTCGATGGTCATATATTGATGGCAGCCTATATAAAATCCGTTAAGGCCGACATAATCGGCGATTGGAAGCAGTCCCTTGTATGCATCCTTGAGATAATGATATGCGGGCTGCTGTGTAGGTATACAACCGAACAACGGCCTGTTTTCAATACCTTCTATTTCCAGTTTGCGCCTCAGTTCCTTACGTGATATCCTGTCCGTATCTTTGATAACTATCGGATAGGCAAGGTAGCTGACATTCTCGTTATACTCTGGCAACTGCAGGATGTTTGAATATTTGCCCAGTTTTTTATTCAAATATTTTACATTAGCCAGCCGTTTAGTGAAGATCTCATCAGCCTTTTTAACCTGCGAGACACCCAGCGCCGCCTGGAATTCCATTGTCTTAAAATTGAAACCTATCATATCATGCGTAAACCGGGGATCGTGATCTTCGTTATCCAGCGACCGCTGGGGACATTTACCTTCATGCCGCGTGCAGACAACACAACTGCATAAGCGACCGTTAGCCTTTAGTTTTTTTACTAGCCTGGATATTTCCAGACTATCGGTGTTAAGCGTCCCCATTTCGCCGGCCTGTATATTGTGCGCTATGTAGAAGGAATATACGGAGAACAAAGACATTGAACCGGCTTTCTTGCCTTTATAGATGCTTCCGTGAGCCTGCGCCGAATCTTCTACGACGTCGAGATGATACTCGGCGGCTATCTTATTTATCTCGTCCATATCGCATACATAGCCCATCAAGTGAACCGGATTGATCGCCGCGTAGTTTTCCGGATCTTTTACGGTTTCAAGATGTTTCCGTATGGCCTGAGGTGTTATACCGAAATAAACCGGATCTATATCAACATATACGGGCTCAAACCCGGTCAGCACAAGAGCATTGCTGGTCGCAACGTAAGTGACAGGCGAAGTAATCACTTTTCTTTTGTTCTTTGTTAATTTACGGTATTCCCTCAGCGCAGACCAGCCGACCATCAACGCGGCCGTGCCTGAACTTAACGTGACCGCGTATTTCGTGCCAATATAACGCGCCCATCTATCCTCAAACTCGCGTACTTTTTCACCTTCGGAGATCCTTCCTGAATCAAGAACCTCAATTACCGCATTTTTTTCTTCATCACCCAGATGGAAATCACCTACGTATACTCGCTTCACCGAGTTACACCTCCCTTTCAATATCATTTAAAATCGTTCTATAAAGCTTCGAAGCAAAGTATTCTTTAGTAAATCTGTCGTACTGCTCAGATTCCAGATAGCCCTTCGCGTTTAATCTGTATCGCTCTATATCTTTTTCGGTTAGCGAATGCAGATAAGCACGTAAGCTGTCGTAATCAGTAAAACGGCGCATATCTATAAAACAATTTTCGGGGACAGCGCCACCTATGTTGGGGTCTCCAAGGTAAACAGGTATAGTTCCCGCAAACAAACAATCAAATATCTTTTCAGTGATATATCCGTCCATGGCCATATTTTCAAAACATAGAGCGAAATTATAACGGCTTAATGTCTCATATTTGGAAGCAACCGCCCCTTTGTAACATTTCATAATAGCTTTTCTGTTAAGCAAATACGGCAGATAAAATATCCGTTTATCCCAACCGTACCCGTAGAGATCAACCTCGCCGGAACCACTGAAATATGATATCGCCTTTATTCTTTTGCTGTATAATTCGCCCGTCTTTTGTTTCGGTTTTTTGTTCGCATTAATGATAGTAAGAAAACCACGATTTACCCGCGACCAGTACTTTTCAATTACTTCATTTTCGGTTTGCGGCCAGTAATACTTTACAAGATTTGGCAACTTTGAGGACGCGACTTCCATATTATGAACAAAAATATGCCTGAAATATTTAGATGTCTCCATTAGCGATCGATAAAGCCTTGGAGCCACCACAGGAGGTTCAAATACTATCAATGTACTAAGAATTGTATCTTTTCTTAAAGCAAGTTCCCTATAGTTATCTAACATCCCCAGAGATATGTAAACCTTTTTAACTTCACTTTGCTGTTGGTTTAAAAGATAATCAGATGTAAACACCTTTAACCCTTTTGACTCAAGGAAACTCTTTAAATAAATAAAAGGAGCCAGACAATTGTCTCTGTTTAATATCTTAGACCTCTCATTAAAAAGCTCATTTCTGTAGTATGCCGGGGATGATGGTTCGATAAACACACTGTATTCATTTTGCATAAATGCTCTCTTTATTCTCTGAAGTAATCGTTATTCATCCCAAATAATAATACTTAAATATTTTGATTTGACCCACAGCTGTTAAATTCTAAATAATTATCCTTTTGTGACCCTTATACCTTTACAATATCTGAAAATATCTATTAATATTCTACTAATTCCCAATGACACAGCGGCTAAAAAGAATAGATACACGATAAACTTTGCAAGATTACTAATATTCCTGAAATAAATTTTTAGTTTCTTTAGCTTAAATGCCTTCACTAATATTTCGCGCGCTTGCGCCAGATGCCCGCTATTTACGTAATTTCTTCCTATAATAACATCATCCCAAAAGAGATTAAACTCGTATTGTTCCATTGTTTCTTTGGATGGCATATCATCAGGGCGAAGAGTACTTATGAAATGTTCCATCAAAACCAAATGATTTGATCGTTTAGTGTGAGTGGAAGCGTAGACACTCGATCCTTGAGAAAGGCTAATTCGCCTGCGAATTAGCCTTTCTTTTAATATCCCAAGTTTGAAATTCTGGGATATTTTGAGCCAGAATTCCGTATCGACAGCTCCGCCTATTGAAACACCGAACTTACAGTTAGCGTCTGTATCGGTAAAATAGCCTGTTGTATTAAATACAGCCCGTCTGGCCATAAATGTCGGCGCGACTATGAAATTCTCCCACGTTGTCATCAGCAGCGGTAATAACCTTTTGAAATCCATCACAATGAAATCACCGCCGAAAGGCAATTTTGCGCCATTACCCAGCGGCAGATCGTTTTCATCGATAAGCGTATCAAGACAGAATACGGCGCCCAACTCTTTGTGCGATAACAATTGTTCAAGTTCCTTCTCGATAATAAAAGGCTCGTAAACATCATCCGAATGATATAGAGCGATTATCTCGCCGCCGCAAAGTTCTATACTACTGTTCCAATTGGCCGCGCAGCTGACCGTTTTATCCTTTCTGAAATATTTTATTCGGGGGTCTTTAAACCCGCTGACGACCTTTTTGGTATCGTCTTCGGAAGCGTTATCGCTGACAACAATCTCGATGTTTTTATGCGTCTGAATAAGGAGCGACTCGATCGTCATCCCTATATACTTAGCATTATTGTAAGTCGGCAGGCCTATGCTTACTAAACCGTTTTTATCCATTCATCAACCCTGTATATGCAAGGATATCTTTGACCCGTTTCTCGTACGTATGGTCGCGTAAAGTTCTCTGATAACCGGCGGCCGCGATCCGCTCCCGGTCATCCTCGTATTTAAGGTAATAATTAATTTTCTCGATCAGGTCATCCGTATCAGAATAAACCGCGATCTCTTGGCCAATATCGTAGCAATGTTCAAGACCTTCAACATAGAAAGAAAGCTGGAATCCGCCGCACCCCGGTATCTCGAAATGACGGCCTTTTATCTGTTCCCTGTTCTTGACATCGCCTGACGCGCGCAGTGAATTAGCGACGTCCCTGACAGCGCGAAGCGAAGAGAACGCGTAGCGCAGGTCGTATGAGATCGAGTTTGAAAGGTTAAGGTTTATCCTGCTCTGATTGAAAATGTTTATAATTTCATCGTAAGAGACAAAACCCGACGGCCATCCCGCGCCAACGGTGTGCACGGAAATACCTGCCTTCTCAAGTTTTCGAAGTATCCACTCTCTATAGGAATGTTTCATCCCCACAAACGACACATCATATTTCTTAGGAACGTCAAGCCTCTTCCATTTGTTCGGATTGCTGCCGAACGGCGAATAAATAACCTTATTAAAACCCCTGCTTTTCCATTTACGTATCCCGTCGTAATCCGGTGTCGTAAGATAATCGAAATGCGGAGCCCATTGCAGGGCGAACTGAATGCGCCATTGGTCATCCCAGAAATAACAAAGGGTTTTCGTGAAAGACCGGGCTTTATCTAGAGTTTCCGGCAGTAACTGGTCGGTATAGAGCGAAAAAGTCGTTAGATCCGGTTTTTCTTTCTCGATCAAGGCCAAAAGGCGAATGTTCATTTCTCCCCGTCCTGCCTCGTTGAGCGTCTCCATATAATCGAAAAATATTACATTCACGCCTGTCATTTTTTTGAGAGTATCATACATATTATAATAATCATATGAAAAATCCCGTTCTTTAATCCCGTAATCATGCATCATCGAGACCATAATTATCTTCATTACATCCCTTCCGGATAAAAGAAATATTTGATTTTTGTTTCAAAGGCATCTACTATAGGCAGTTCTATCGGTAGTTTTATCCACTTACGCGCCAAAACATATTGTGCAAATCCCATATATGTTCCTGAAATAGCAAGGCTCAGGCACGCCTGTAATATGGAAGGATGTGGAAACATCTTATAAGTGACAATACAGAATGCACCAAACGGTAACCCAATGCCCAACGCGTAAAGCATTCGTTTCCAAGATATATGCACGGGCAATAAACGTTTCATATTTCGGTAGGAATGTGAGAGCGAGAAAAGCCAGCTAACGGCCAGTATGCATCCGACGCCTGTGAACGGACTTACGCCAGCCAGCAAATAAACACCCCCCAGAGAAACGATCACCATTGTTATGCCCGGCGCGATCAGCGGCTTCAGGTTATTTTGGGCGATCGAAACCATACTGATAGTACTGCTTGTGATCCGGAGCGACTCCGCAAGGGCTCCCCACATTACGATATACCCGGCCTTGTAAAACTGTGCCGAAGTAAATATTTTTGCAATAAGAAATGAATTCATCGATACATACATCACCATAATGATAATAGATGGAATGAACGCGGACGCGAACTTGTTCCACGCTGCAGTTTTATTTTCTTCGCTTCCGTGAGCAATTTCACGGTAAAATATTGGGTGATAGTATTGCGTAAAAAGCGTTTCAAAAGCTAGCATGAGGCTACTGCCAAGCCCAAACCCTACAGCGAACAACCCGAGCAGTTCTATGCCCGCCATTCTTTGATATATGAACCGGTACCCTTGCGACTGGAACCAATAGAGCAATGTGCCTACGGCAACCGGCCAGCAGAAGCTGTATATAGAGCCATATGGCACAGGCTCATTTACTTTCCCGGCATGTTCATTAGATTTAACGGTCTTTAAAAGAATTATTACTCCAAAAGTCATTATCGTTGCCTGTGCTATTAACTGCCCCAATAACCACAGTTCGGCAACAGGAGATATCCTTGAAACAAAACATACAGACAAGCCCATACTTATCCATAAAGTCATGATGGACAATAATACGAATGAAACCCTTTTGCCGAAAAAGTTCAGCCAACTAAGTATCAACATATTGCCGCTGGTAAACAGTACACTTCCGAACATAACAATAACGATCCAAAGTGAACTGACCTGGATGCCGATACCTACGGTATTTTTTACCACAACGACTACAATAGAAGCCAGGAATGCGATAATTATATAATAGATCAATAAAAGTCTCAAATACCTCTTAACAGAACCTTCCATATCCCACTCAATTATTTTCCTGTTGAAATAGGTCCCAATAGGGCTTATAAGAACGAGACCAAACCAACCATAGGAACTGAGCAGTATATTAAATCTTCCGGCTTCAGAAGGCGATAAAATCGTCGTAAATATCCTCAAAGATACGACTGAGGTGAGCATTATCAACACCCGGCCGACAGTCAAGACCAGCACATCATTTATTTTTTTCATATTAATACCGCGCTTCTATTGAAGGTTCCCAGTTTTCCGGTGTTTCATTAAGCTTCTTTGCGATAGAAGACAATTTATACCGACACTCCATTATGTTGTTTACCCCTATGCTGCTTGCGGTAACGGCATATCCCGAGTGTCTTTTGAACCTCGTTAAAATCTTAATCTTCCTAAACATTTTTACTTTTAGAAGTACCTTGATAAATTTCTTTGCCATGTAAAGAGCGGAATGCATCCTAATGCGCATGACAGCAGTTACGGGAAGTTTCGCTACACCTTTGTAAAACTCTGCAAGATTTTCATCATATCCTGCCCCCTTCCTGCCTACATCTATAATGTTGTCGAAATACAGGCAAGAATATTTCACTATATCTATTTCGTAATTTCTAAACTTATCTAAATAATAACTTTTTGCCCGCAATAACGATTCGACATGGGCGTTAAAGGTATATTTTCCTTTGAACATTACGTGTTTAAATTCGAGTTCAATATGCTGCCACATTTGACTCGGGTTAGCCCGCTCTAGCACCACCTGTGAATTGGAGCCTCGGCCAATAAGGATAAGAGGCTTGTCTATGACATAGACTTTCCCGGCTTTCAACGCCGCTATGGGCATGAAAACGACCTCGGCATATGGTGGAAGGAAAAATGCTCCACACTTGCGTGATATTTCCGAAGTAATATCTCGCGAGATGGCTATACAGGAAGCGTGCGGCGGATATCCTCGCGCCTGTTCGAGGTTAAAATAGGCTCTCAAAACTTCTTCCGAATTAACAGCCAGCACTTTACCGCTGAAACTGCATGCTGATATTACATCTCTGAACATGGGGTCTTCAAACGTGGAATCATAGTAAGTAACAAGCCCTATCAGGACCAGCTTCGCATTGTTCTTGCGTATCACCTTCGATATCTGTTCGAGCGCCTGAGGGATAAGAACATCGTCATCACCGATAAGAAGCACGTAATCGCCAGTTGAATTCCGATAGGCATTCTCCGAATTATTATGCGCCAGCAGATACCGGCCTGTTTTAAAATACTTAACTCGTTTATCAGTAAAAGAACGTGCTAGCTGCTCGGTATTATCTTCCGAAGCGTTATCAGAAATGACCAGCTCAAAGTCAGAGAATGTTTGGTCGAGGACTGACTGAATCGCGTTCTTCAAAAGACGCCCGCGATTTCGCGTGGGTATGATAATCGAGAAAAGCGGCATAATTATTTCCTGCCATTCATGAACTTCCTAAAGACGGAGATCACATAGTCCATTTTTTCATGATCTAACCCCGGGTACACGCCTATCCAGAACAGGCTATTCATGACCGTATCCGTGTTCTTGAGTTCTTCGGGCATCCGGCTTACCATGTTTTCGTAAGCGGGTTGCTTTGTAAGATTGCCTCCAAAAAGCATGCGAGTGGCGATCTTATGGCTCTCAAGGAACTGGACAATCTCGGAGCGGCTAAATGACGCGTCATTCTTGACGAGTATCGGAAATCCGAACCAACTCGGATCGGACATGCCTTCCCATGAAGGAAGTATAAACTGATCATATTGTTGCAAGTTCTTGAAAAGCATGTCAAAATTCTTTCTTCTCATTGATATAAAACCATTTAGTTTATCGAGTTGCGCGACTCCAACTGCCGCCTGCATATCCGTAACTTTGAGGTTATATCCTACATGCGAGTATACATACTTGTGATCGTAACCGTATGGCAGTCCACCGAACTGTCTGGTAAACCTGTTATTACAGCTGTTGTCGTGCCCGGGCTCGCACCAGCAGTCTCTCCCCCAGTCTCTTAGAGATAATACTATTCTCTTCAACAGTGGGTCACTCGTCATCACCGCCCCACCCTCACCCATAGTCATGTGATGAGGAGGATAAAAACTTGCAGTGGCCAGGTCCCCGAAGGTGCCCGTGTATCTGCCATTGTACTTAGAACCCAATGCGTCGCAATTATCTTCTATGAACCAGAGGCGGTGTTTCTTCGCGATCTTCAATATCGCTGCGATATTTGCCGGATTACCCAGAGTATGCGCAACAAATATCGCTTTAGTCTTCTTAGATAGGGCTTTTTCGATCTTACTCGCGTCTATATTGTAGCTTCCCAACTCGACATCAATGAAAACAGGGACAAGATTGTTCTGAAGTATGGGATTTAATGTTGTAGGGAAGCCGCATGCGGTGGTAATGATCTCATCACCTGGCTTTAGCCTGCGCTCTTTAAGCAGCGGAGAAGTAAGGGCCGATACCGCAAGCAGATTTGCCGACGACCCTGAATTGACGAGGAGACAAGACGTGACTCCCAGAAACCGCGCGAACTTCTCCTCGAATTCCCTGGCGTACCTTCCGGCTGTAAGCCAGAACTCAAGTGAAGAATCGACAAGATTTATCATCTCTTTTTCATCATAAACCCTGCCCGCGTAATTGACTGGCGTGCTTCCGGGCACGAATTTTATCCTGCCGCTCTGTAGTTTGAACAATGCCTTGACATTTTTGAAGATCTCGGATCTAAGCTGTTTTTCATTTTTCATTTCATTTCCCGTAGTAATAATATGTTTTGAATTTACTTAACCATACTTCTTAACAATGTGCAGACGAAATCGATATCTTCTTCTACCAGATTTCCGGCAGAAGCCATGGAAATGCCTCTTTTTTCGACTTTCTCCGCGACAGGGTTTGGAAACCTTCTCTGCAATGAAGGAAAACCACTCATACGCGGAAAGCCGGGCCTGCAATGGATATTCTCAGCTTTAAATCTCCGCAAAACCTCGTCCCGTTCTATTTTTATGCTGTCTTCTAAAAGTATTGAGGGATAGCAGTAATTGCTTTTACAATCCTTTTTTTCTTTCAATATTTTGATGCCGCTTACATCTTTGAGCCGTTCATAATACCAGTTGAATATCTGACGCTTCTTGGCCATCAATTCTTCGATCCGTTCAACCTGGGCCAGAGCCAGCGCGGCCGTGAGGTTAGCAATAGTATATTGGTATCCCAGCGAATCGGACCAGAAAACAGCTTTGGAATCTGTTCGCCCCATAGAGGCGAGCAGCGCCGCTTTTTTGTAAAGCTCTTCGTTATTCGTAACTATTATGCCGCCCTCGCCGCTGACGGTAAGCTTAGCACCCTGGAAACTGAAACAGCCGAAATCGCCGAAAGTCCCAGTTTTTTGGCCCTTAAATTCTGCGCCGAGCGCCGGAGCCGCGTCTTCGATGACTTTCAAGTTATTGGCTTTCGCTATCGCCATTATCTCGTCCATCTGAGCGGGATGACCGAAGCAATGCACAAGCATTATAGCTTTGGTTTTCGGGGTGATCGCCTTTTTTATAGCCTGCGGATCGATACACCAGGAATCAGGATCGATGTCCACGAATACCGGAGTCGCGCCGGTATAGGATATCGCGTAAGCCGTCGCGACCCAGCTGAAATCAGTGCATATTACTTCATCCCCCGCTTTCAGACCCAGGGAAGCCGTAGCAAGGTGCAGAGCGAGGGTACAGCAATGAGTGGCTATGGTATATTTGACGCCGAGATAATCCGCGACGGTTTTCTCGAGTTTCTTCGCGTGCATATCGTAAGTTTCGTACCAGCCGTTCTTTGTGGCGTCAGTCACGTAATCAATTTCCTTCTGAGTTACCCAGGGCCCCGCAAAACTGATCTTTTTTCTCATTACGCAGTCTCCTTATTATATTTTCTTCAACTGTTCGCAGGCCGAATCCAGCACATCGTCTTTCTTGGCGAAACAGAACCGGACCAGGTTCTCGCCGCCTTTTCCATGATAGAACGCGCTTCCGGGAACGCTGGCAACACCGGTCTTGTTCAGAATATACATCGCTTTTTCTTTGCTTGTTTTGCCGGGAACATTGCTTACATCGGAAAGGATATAATAGGCGCCCTGCGGTACATATGGGTGCAGGCCCGCCTGTTTAAGTACTGCGCAGATCCGGTCGCGTTTTGCGAGATATTCATCCCTGAGGTGCCTGTAAAAAGAATCCGGAAGATCTTCTATTCCCCTAGCTACCCCTATCTGGAGAGGCGCGGGCCCGCAGACATATACCAGGTCGTTGATATAGCCTATCATCGTGGCCCATTTTTCGTCACATACGCAGTATCCGATCCGCCAACCTGTAATACTGAATGTTTTCGAGTAACCGGAGATAGTTATGGCGCGGTCTTTGATCTCAGGAAGAGAGGCCGGACTTATATGTTTGTGTTCGTCATAAACGAAATATTCGTAGATCTCGTCGGTAAAAACGAACAGATCGTGTTTTATTGAAAAAGCCGCTATCTGTTTGAGCTCGTCTAGCGTGAACACTTTACCGGAAGGATTGGCCGGCGTGTTGATCATTATGCCCTTTGTTCTAGGCGTGACAGCTTTCTCGATGTCCTTTAAGCTGAAACTCCAGCCCGGCGGCAGCATTTTAACGTAAACCGGCTTCGCCCCGGCGGCCAAAAGCGTGTTGATGTGGTATCCATAGTACGGCTCAAAGATTATTACTTCGTCTCCGGGATTTAGCAGTGCAAGGCAGGCTGAATAGAACGCTCCCGTGGCTCCGCAGGAAACTATGATGTTCTTTTCCGGATCGGCTTTGATGCCGTTATAGGCCAGCATTTTTTTCGCTATGGCATTCCTTAATTCCGGCAGGCCGTCATAGCGGGTATACTGGTTAATGCCGCGGTCCATCGCGTCTTTTGCTCCGTTCTTAACGGGCTCCGGAAGTTCGAGATCGCAAACCCCCTGCGACAGGTTGATGCCGTTTATCCTGTCGCATTCGATAGACATCGCGCGGATTTCCGACTGCACTATTTTGGCCGAACGTTTACTTACTGATAATTTCATGATTTTACCCGCTCTTTTTAAAGTTTATCAACTATCCTGCTCTCATCACGACATATGCCCTTTTTATTTCACCGCTGTAGCCTTGCGGCGCTTCTGTCCATTCAAGACCGTCTTTGCCCTGAACCTGAATAAGCGGTATGCGTCCCGTCTCAGCATAACCTATCTTGTTATATAACCGTATCGCGCGCTCGTTATCAGACAATACCTTAAGCGTGTATTCCTTGATCCCCAGAGCGCCTATTCCCCACTTCATCATGTGCAGTATCGCGTCGCCCATGATCCCAGGGTATTTTGTTTCCCCCCGCACTATATTATCAATCTCACAGCTTGCTTTATAAAATTCAAACCTGAAAAGGCCTATATGGCCTATGTACTCGTCGCCAACTTTGATGATGAATAACAACCTGTCGGGAACTGCGGTGACCTTGTCCTTGAACCAGCAGGTAGTTCGTTCCACCGTGACGGGGAATTGCGAAAGGAACCACATTTCATTTTTCTTACGCCACCGGCCCACCGTTTCCATCAGACCGCGGTCTTCCGCGCAGTCGGCGCTGAGCAGTATGATCTTATAAGGAAGGCCTTTTAAGTCAGCGCCGATTGTGACCGAGCCGAATTTTTTGTGTTTCATTTCTTTGATAACGGTTAAAAGTTTTTCTTGCGGGGTTTTCGCGTTTGTATTCATTGACATGCTCCTGTATCTTTTGATCTCTTAGGAACCAGCTTGAACATTAGCTTTGTGCCAGGTTATCGTGCGCCGGATAGCTTCGTCAATATCGACACTTAAGCAAAGCTTAAGGGTCTCTTCGGCGCGACTGATATCAGGCACGAATTTTGAGATCTTTGCCTTATCGTTTGTCTCCGCCCCAGATTCGATCTCGGGAGGAATAGGAAAATTAGACGTTATTTTTTGGGCCAGCTGGCGCAGTGTTATGCCGCAGGGGCTACCAAGGTTATAGGCAAGGCCATTTTTACCGTCAACGAGTATCCTGAGCATCCAGAACGCCATGTCGCTTGCGTACATATAGCTTCGCACAGTACGCTCGTCGCCGAGTATGCGAACCGGCCCGCCGAGAATACTGTCCCGAATAAAGTTATTTATGGCCCAAGGTTTGTCCAGAAGCTGATAGGGTCCTATAAAAGCGAAAGGCCGAACTGTAACGATCGGCAGTTTATACTGGTTCCTATAGGCCGCGCAAATGGTTTCCGCGTAGCGTTTCGCCTCCGGATACACGGCGGTTATTGAGTCGCAATCCGGGCCGCCGTGAAAGTCTTCGGGTAAACGCTCAAGGTCTATCGGCTGGGAACCGTATATAAGGCCCGAGCTGACATTTACAATTTTCTTAAGGTCGGAAAGCCTCGAAGCAGCCGCAAGAGTTGCTTCGGTGCCTCGGGATATTACCTCCATCGTTTTCAGGGGGTCTGATGAATGCTGGCGGCTGTCGGGCGTCGCTGCGGCGTGGATGACATAAGATGTTTCCTGCGGCATCTCAAGAATGTTCCTCACGTCTTTGGCAACGAGAGTTATATCTTTGCGCATCGCGAGATGCGGCGCTTTAGCGCTGAAATCAAGGGCGTTCGGAGACAAAAGCGTTAAATGGATATTGAACTTGTGAGTGTCATTTAAGAAGGTTAAGAGCTCAGCGAGCCAGGTGCCTATAAAACCGGTCCCGCCGGTTATAAGCAAATGCCTGCCCTTGAGTCCTGAAAGAGATTGAATGGACTTTTCAGTAACTTCACTGCACTCGTGCTTTATGCGTTCAATTATCTGTGAGTTCATTTTTTCTCCTTGGCTTTTGATAATTGCTGGGCCACTTCAACGATAAGGTCTTCCTGTCCGGCAATGACCTTCCGTCTACCGAGTTCAAAGAAAATATCGCGGGGATCGAGCCCGTATTCTTTTGCTATCCTGTCGACATGTTTAGCGAAGCCAGAAAATACGCCCGCAAGGCCGCTGACAATGCTTATCGGCTTTATCGTGGGAATTACCTTAACCAATTCCCGTTCAGCGGTATCGCTCGCGTCAAGTATTTTATAAAGTTCGATACCGGTCGAGTACCCCATCTTTTCTAGTACCGCCACAAGAACTTCAATTTGAGCGTTGCCTGCTCCGGCGCCGAAGCCGCGGGCCGTGCCGTCAAGTATCGTAGCTCCAGATTCCGCGGCAGCTATAGAGTTCGCTATCGCGAGGCCCAAGTTATTGTGAGCGTGGAACCCGACAGGGATAGTAAGAGCCGCTACAAGAGCGCTTATTTTTTCGCGGACATCGTTCTGCAAATAGGCGCCCGCCGAGTCCATCAGGATAACGCCCTGTGACCCGTAGGATTCCGCCTTATGACACTCTTCTATAAGCCCCTCAATAGGGAGCATATGCGTCATCATCAGCGCGCTGTAGACTTCTTTGCCTTTCTCCCGCGCGTAGCTGATATGGCGCTCCGTGAGGTCAGTTTCTGTGCAGTGAGCCGCCACCCGGATCACATCGACACCCTGGTCGATAGCTGGTTTAAGGTCTTTGTTAATTGTGGCGAACCCCGGGAGTATAAAAATACCAAGTTTCGAATGTTTTAAATTTTCGCGCGCGACCTTCAACATCTCGTGGTCGGATATCAGGCTTTCCCCAACCTGAAGGGAAGAAGCCCCTGTCCCGTTACCGTGGCCAACCTCTACAATGGGAATACCCGCCGCGTCGGCTGCCGCGGCATAGGCCGCGACCTGCTTTGCGCTAATCTGATGCTGTACCGCGTGAGCCCCATCCCTTAATGTCGCATCGCTTATCAGAATTTTTGGCATAAAACCTCTTTTTTCTATTATCGTTTTGCTGACTGCCGCGCTTTTGCGTATTCCTCGGCCATGGCGATAGCCGCGCAGTTTATTATATCCAGGTTGCCGGCATAACTGGGTAAAAAATCGCCCAAGCCCTGCACCCGCACCATTACCATTATGCGGCCGTTCTCAAGGGTCGGGCTGACCGCTATCTGGTAACCTGGAACATACGCCTGAATTTTCTTCACCATCGCGTCAATCGCTGGTTTCAGACGCTCCATATCAGGGTTGGCTACCCTGGCGAAAACAGTTGTCTGCATATTTATACAGGGCTGAGCCGGATTTAGCACCAGTATCGCCTTGGTTTTTTTCGCCCCGGAGAATTGCTTAACGCCGGATTCCGTGGTTTCGATATATTCATCAAGATTGGCTCTCGTCGCTGGCCCGGCGCTCCGCGAAGCTATAGTCGAGACCACCTCAATATATTCGACGTCTTTATGCACCTGTCCTATTACGTGGGCCAGAGGTATCGAGGCCTGGCCGCCGCAAGTTACCATGTTGACGTTCATAAGACTAACGCAATCGTGAAGGTTCACGCCCGGAATGCACATACCGCCAACTTTCGCCGGGGTCATGTCTATGGCAAGGATGCCGAGTTTCTCCAGTATTGGCGCGTGTATCTTATGATTCTGAGCGGAAGTCGCGTCGAATACAAGTTCGTAGGACGAAGGGTTCTGTGCTATCTCGTCTATGCTTTTATCCGAGATCTTTACGCCTAAGCTCATAGCCTTTGACATTCCCCTTGACTGCAGATTGCGGCCTATGAAAGCCGTACATTCGAGGTATTCAGAGCGAAGGATCTTAACCAATAGATCGGTGCCGATCAGTCCGCTGCCTAAAATTGCAGTTTTTAGTTTTCGTTTTGTATCAGCCATATTATTCTCTCAATCGAGCCCTGAAATGTTATCCTTGTATTCTTGCCTGTTCATGAACGGGAACATGTCATCGTAGGGCATCGATTCCATTTTCCCGTTTTCAAGCTGCCGCGAAGCAACGCGAGGCATCAGGCGCTGGTTCGGAGGCGTCATAACTTCGCAGATAAGCGGACCTTTAGCGGCAATAAGCTCGCTAATCTTGTTATCCAACTCAGACAACCGTGAAATCCTCATAAATGGGATTCCGTATGCTTTCGAGAGCTTTTTCATATCCGGGAAACCGACACCGCTTTCCGGACTTTCCCCTATCAGGTGACCTTGACAGAAATTGGCCTGGGTGTGGCGGATAAGCAGATAACCGTTATTGTTAAATATAATAATTTTCGCAGGAAGCTTATTGAAAGCTATGGTTTCGAGTTCCTGTATGTTCATCTGGATAGATCCGTCGCCTGTAACGCAGTAGACGTCTTTGCAGTTGTTTGAGGCAGCAGGGCCGAGCACGCCCGGCATATATCCCATCGTGGAAAGGCCGCCTGTGATAATATGGCGCTGTCCGAATTTGACTTTGAACGCCTGCGCGTAGACATGGAAGCAGGAACCGGTGTCAAGCACGAGAACCGCATCAGATTCCAGCCTTTCAGAAAATACCCGCGTAAAATGATAGGAATTGATGCCTTTCTTTTCTTTGAGATATTCCGGAAGGTCGACAGGGTATTTCTCTTTCCAGAACTGGGTTTTCTCAAGCCACGCGTTATTGGAGAAACGATAACTGCCTAAACTTTTATTAAGAAGCTCAAGAAATTGTTTGGCATCCGCCTTAATAGGTATATCGGGTTTGACCGCCGGCTTGATCAATTCCTGTTCATCTATATCCACCATTATTATTTTCGCTTTCGGAGCGAACTTATCAAAGTCATAACTAACGAGCCCTACCCCCATCCGGCAGCCGATAACCAGCAAGAGATCAGAGTTTTGCACAGCAAAATTTGCCGCCCTGTCCCCGTAAGTTCCGGGCCTGCCGACAAACAGCGGATGATCGTACCCTATCAAGTCCATCCCCAGACGTGACGTAACCACCGGCACGTTGCTCTTGTCTAAAAATTTATGCAGCTCGTCAACAGCGCCCGCGAGGCGTATTCCCGCCCCGGCAAGAACGCACGGCCTGCGGCTTACTGACAGAGCATCAATCACAAATTTTACCTGAGATTCGAGCTTAATCTTTTGCTCTTCCTCATCAATGGCGGGCTGAGTAAAACCTTCATATTCACCGGGGTCGAAGCTCGCTCCCTGTATATCGATCGGGCATTCGAGGTAAACCGGCCCGACCCTGTGCGCCAGCGCCGTATAGATGCACTTTTCGACTTCGTACCTTACACGGGATATATCGTCGAGCATAACAGCGTACTTGGTGAAATGCTTAAATAACGGCAGATTGTCGTAGCCCTGCAAAGGAAATTGCCTGGGGCCGGTGACCCTGGCAAGGGAAACTTTAGCCTGTCCAGCGACTATTACGCACGGGGCGGAATCTACATAGGCGCCGACCACCCCTGTTATCGTATTCAGGGCTCCTGGCCCTGCTGTGACATAAGCCACGCCCAGTTTTCCGGTGAACCTCGCGTAAGCATCAGCGGCCATAACGGCTGCCTGTTCATGGTGGCAACAGATATATTTCGTCTTTTTATAGCTGAACAAGGCATCGGTCAAATGCATTATCATTCCGCCGGTGATCATAAAGACGCAGTCGTTGCCGGCCTGGTTGAGCTTCATCGTTATATAATCCGCAACTCTCATTTTCATCGTAGACCTCTTCCAAAATAGCCGCCGTACCATGCGACCGCCTGTTTTAAACCCTGTTCAAGCGTGAAGCGAGGCATCCAACCGAGAATGCTCCTGGCTTTTGCCGAGGCAAGGTACTGGTGCTTGATCTCATAGCGGGCTTTATTGAGTATCCGATAGTTGGGTTTCTTTTTTAATATACTTGATATGGCCTTCGCGAGCTCAAGAACCGTTATCGGGTTCTCATCGCTGAAATTAAAGGCTTCTCCGGCAAGTTTTTTATGCTCTAGTTGTTCCGCGAGCATTATATAGCCGTTGACTATGTCATCAACAAACACGTAATCCCGCGTGAATTTGCCATCACTGCGAATGCTGAGCGTCTTATTTTTGAGAGCGCAGCGTATCCCATCCGGAACGATACGCGAGAAATTGAAATCTCCAGGACCGAAGATATTTCCGCAGCGGGTAACCGTCACTGGGACGCCGTAGGTGTGATAATAGGTATAACAGATAAGGTCTGCGCAGCTTTTTGAAACATCATAGGGATGGTCTCCTATTAGCGCTGCGTCCTCCTTATAAGGAAGCACCTTATGGCTTCCGTACGCTTTATCACTTGAAGCAACTATTATAGCCTTGACCGACCTCATTTTACGGCATACCTCGAGGACGTTCCAGGTACCTTCTATATTGCTTTTGAAGGCGCAGAGTGGTACATCGTTGCATTTGCCGACTATAGCTTCAGCGGCTAGATGAAATATGATCTCGGGTTTATGCTTCTTTATCAACTTTTCCACCAGGCCATAATCGGCGACGCTGCCTTTAACTATCTTGATCTTCCTATAATCGCTCTTTGTAAGGATAGTGTTTTTTCTGCGGACTTCGATATCAATGCCGGCTATATTAGCTCCGGCGGCGAGCATTTTTTTTGTGAGGTTCGTTCCCAGGAACCCCTCATAACCTGTAATAAGTATTCTTTTCCCCGCCCAGAATTTTCCGTTCATTTAGTCTCCCACGATTTCCATGGCGCCGAACCGGTTTGCCATAGTTTCTCGAGCTCATTCTTGTCACGCAGGGTATCCATACATTTCCAGAAACCGTCGTGCTTGTAAGCGTTGAGCTGACCGTCACGCGCAATGTTCTCAAGAGGTTCCCGCTCCCAGATAATCTCGTCACCGTTCCCCAAATAGTCGAATATCTTAGGTTCGAGAACGAAAAATCCCGAATTTATCCAGGAGCCTTCGCCTCTGGGTTTTTCAAGGAACGAAGTGACAGCGCTCTTATCGTTGATGTCAAGCACTCCAAACCGGCCGGTTGTCTGCACCGCGGTAAGAGTCGCGATCTTACCTGTCTTTTTATGCGCTTCAACCAGCTTGTCTATCTGGATGTTTGAAACACCGTCGCCATAGGTCATCTGGAAAGTCTCATTGTTCACGTATGGCCGTATCTTCCGCAGCCTTGCGCCGGTCATGGTTTCAAAACCTGTGTCCACAAGGGTTACCTTCCAAGGCTCGGAATTCGTGGTATGTATCTTCATATCGTTCTTTTGCATGTCTATCGTAATATCGCTCATGTGCAGGAAATAGTGCGAGAAATATTCTTTAACTTTATAACCCAGGTGGCCGAGGCAGATGACGAACTCGTTGTAACCATAATGAGAGTATATCTTCATTATGTGCCATAAGATCGGTTTCCCTCCAATCTCCACCATCGGTTTGGGAGTAGACTCTGTCTCTTCGCTGATCCTCGTTCCTTTGCCTCCGGCAAGAATGACAACTTTCATTGTTTTCTCCATTTTCCCGATTCTTAAAATATCCTTTCTATCTCAGTATCACCCAGAAATCACTCGACAGGCAACCTGGCTCAAGATATTCATAAGGCATTGTGAAATAGCCCGCCATGCCCCATTTGTCACCCCACGAATTGCGCACGAGGAACCTTTTCTGTTTTTCATTGTAACCCACAGCTGCAACGGCATGGCCGCCAATCATGCGTTCGGAGCGTTTAGGCATATTTACACTTCCCGTCCGGGCTACCAATTGAGTTTCAAAACTTTCATAAACTGCGAAACCAAAAACAAAGGGATATCCAGACGCAAGACATGCCTTCATTTCATCTAGGGTAGCAAGCCTGTGGTAAGAGGTAATAGAATTATTTGTCGCTGCCGAATAGCATTTAGCGGGAGGTTTTTTTGCAAAGTCTGAAATTCTATACGGCCATAGTTGTTCGGGGCAGGAACCCCATTTTGCAAGTGATTTTATTCCGTCCCTGAGCATCGCGCCGGAATCATCACTAGCTTTATGTTCAATAAAGCGTTCATTATAATAGATGAATAGCCGGCTTTGGTCGGTATACGCGTTGTCGTCACGTTTGTCTAAATACTCAAGAACACCCGCAAGAGCATTGGCGGTGCAGCTGCCTAATTGACCCTGGTCTTCGACTGGTGAGCAGTACCCGGTTAGATCAACTCTGTCGGGCAGGACTCGCGGGATTTTCATCACCGCCGAATACAGAAAGTCTCTTTGATCTGGGATGTCCGGCAGCCATCCGTATTTCCGTTTGAACACCATAGCCCGCCTCGTTATTGATAAAAAATACCTGATTCCACGAGAAGATCCATTATGTCGACGATATGATTTTTACCGGCAGTGAGCACGTTGACTACTACTTTACCGTCGCTTGTTGGCCCGTCTTTATTAATTGAGAATTTAACGTTCTGGTTTGGGATATTTTCAAAGGCGAACTCCATCATTTCGACAAGCTCTCCGTTCCCCGAGACTACAAATTCCTCTGCTCCTTTGCGGCATTCGGAAACAATATATTCCTGTAGTTTTTCGCGCAGTGTCTTAAATAGTCCGATGGTTTTGAGTGTGAAGTGATAGGATTTTTTTGCTTTTTCAGTAAAACCTTTGGGCGTGAGTATATATTGTATTTTCTTCTGGTTCAGTTGTTTAGCTTTAATGTAGCCTTTTTTGATGAGTTTTTTGATTATGAGATTGGTGAGCCCAAGAGAAATACCCGATCTTATGGCGATAGTACGCTGATCGGGGAGATGGTTGTTGTGGATCTCCCTGATCACGGCAAATTCTTTTTCCGATATTTCCAGTTCATTGTCCATAGTCATAGATAACCTGCCTGATGTTCAATTATTGAACATGATATCTATTAATGGGTTATTTGTCAAGCATATTTTGATAATTAAGGAAGGTATTTGCCCGTGCGAAAGAACTCGATCGTTCTGCTCAGGCCTTCTTCAAGTGCGACTTCAGGTTTCCAGCCAAGCTTGCTCTTGGCGATCGTTATATCCGGACGCCTGACCTTCGGGTCATCTTCGGGCAGGGATTTGTGTATTATCCTGGAGCTGCTGTTTGAGAGCCGTATTATGTGTTTTGCGAGCTCGTTTAATGTAATCTCGTGGGGATTGCCGATGTTTACCGGGCTGTTAATGTTCGATTGCAACAGTTTATATATTCCTTTTACAAGGTCCGAGACATAACAGAAGGACCTGGTCTGTTTCCCCGAACCAAAGACCGTCACCGGCCTGTTCCTCAAAGCCTGCGCTATGAATTCCGGCACCGCCCTGCCGTCGTGCCTTCTCATGCGTGGCCCGTACGTGTTAAATATCCTTATTATCCTTACCTGCATCTTGTGATACCTGTGATACGCCATCGTCATAGCTTCGGCGAACCTCTTGGCCTCATCGTAAACTCCGCGCGGGCCTATGGGGTTGACATTTCCCCAATACGTTTCCGGCTGAGGGTTTACCAGGGGGTCTCCGTACACCTCGCTGGTGGAAGCTATCATTAAGGTCGCGCTCTTTTCTTTAGCCAGGCCAAGCACCTTATGAGTCCCCAGGGCGCCGACTTTTAAAGTCGGTATGGGGTGTTCCAGGTAATCGAACGGGCTGGCTGGAGAGGCGAAATGGAGAACGGCGTCAAGCTTTCCCGGGACGTGAATGAAGTTCGTCACATCCTGCTTTATGAACTTAAAGTTTTTGTTGCCGAACAGATGCTGGATATTCTTAAGGTCCCCGGTAATGAGATTATCCATAACGATCACATCGTGCCCTTTAGCGATAAAATAATCGCAAAGGTGCGACCCAAGAAATCCCGCCCCGCCGGTAATTAGAACTCGCATTAATTCACTCCTTGTTACGACCTGCCCATACATTTATAATCGAATCCGGACTTTCTCATTTTAGCGGGCTCGAAAAGATTACGGCCGTCTATTATTATTGGATGCCTGAGCGCCCGCTTGATCTTTGACAGGTCAAGCTCCTTGAATTCGTTCCACTCCGTAAGTATCACGAGGCAATCCGCCCCCTTCGCCGCATCATACGCGTTCTTTTGATATCTTATATTCTTTAAGACTTTTTTAGCTTTCCCCATCGCGGCTGGGTCATAAGCCTTTATGGTCGCACCGAGCCCCTGCAACATGGTAATTATTTCTATCGAAGGCGCGAAACGCATATCATCAGTGTCGGGTTTGAAGGCCAAGCCCAGGACGCCGATGGTCTTTCCCTTGAGATTCCACACAGCGTCTTCTATCTTCTTGACCAGCAAAAGCCGCTGGTGCTCGTTGATTTCTTTCACTTCTTTCAGCAGCCTGAAATCAACGCCTTGTTTTCTTGATATCCAGTAAAAGGCTTCCAGGTCCTTAGGAAAACAGAAGCCGCCAAAACCTATGCCGGCGTTAAGGAACGATTTGCCAATGCGCTTATCCATCCCCATCCCTTCCGCCACTTTCGCCACGTCCGCCCCCGTTTTCTCGCAAAGATTGGCTACGGCGTTGATATAGGATATTTTCATGGCGAGGAAGGAATTTGAAGCGTGTTTAATAATCTCCGCGCTTTTTATGTCTGTGACGAGCACCGGCGCCTTGATCGGCAAATAGATCTCTTTTAAGAGGCTTTCCGCCCTTTTTGTTTTTACGCCTATGACGATCCTGTCGGGATTGAAGGTATCGAACACCGCGGAGCCTTCCCGCAGGAATTCGGGGTTCGAGGCGACGTCAAACTCGACGTTCTTTTTGATGTTGCGCCTGATGGTCATCTCCACCCACTCGCCTGTCTCTACCGGCACCGTGGACTTGTCCACGATCAGCTTGTATCCGTTCATATTCTCCGCGATTTCCCTGGCGACGGTCTCGACATAGGACAGGTCGGCCGACCCGTCGTCGCGGGGCGGCGTGCCTACCGCGATAAATATAACGTCGCTTTTTTTGACGCCTTCTTTTATCCTGGAAGTGAATGAAAGGCGTTTGTTCTTGGCGTTATTTCTGACGATCTCCTCGAGCCCGGGCTCGTAGATGGGGATCTTGTTCTTCTTGAGAAGCGCTATCTTTGACGCGTCGTTATCAACGCAGATGACCGTATGCCCGAGCTCGGCCAGGCAAGCTCCGGTCACCAATCCGACATATCCCGTTCCGATGACACAAATGTTGCGCATTTAGTAACCTCTTATCACAGGTAATTATTTTCTTGCAGGAACTCTCTAACCGCCGCCTGCCACGGCCTTACCGGTTCGAATCCGCTTAACTGCCACACGTAGTTCTTCATCGCAGAGAAAGCGGGCCTGACGGCGGGAAGCACCAGATCCTTGACGTTGACTTTCTTGATGCCTGAGGCGGGAAGCCCCAGCATCTTGGAGATCTCAAGCGCTATATCGTATCTTGAAGCGAACCCGGAGTTCGTTAAATGATAGAGCCCGTATTTTTCAGATCCTATGAGCCTGGCGATAGCTTCGGCCAGGTCTTTCACAAAAGTCGGGCAGCTCACCATATCTCCCGCCATATTCGTTGATTTTCCTTCTTTAAGGGCGTCCGCTATCTGAGTAACGAAATTCTTCCTTTTAGCCCCGTAGAGCCACGAGGTCCTCGTGATATAGAACTTAGTCAGCAGATCTTTCACATAGCGTTCGCCCTCGTATTTTGATCTCGCGTACATGCTAAGGGGGCATATTTCATCATACTCGCTGTATCCGTCCTTGGGAGCTTGGGAAGGCTCGCCCGAAAAAACGTAATCGGTCGATATGTACAATAGCGCGGCGTCGAATCTCTGGCAGCAAATCGCGATATTTCTCGTGGCAATGGCGTTTAATTTATAGGCGAGGTCGGGCTCTCTTTCACATTTGTCGACGTCGGTCAGGGCGGCGGTGTGTATTACCAGATCAGGGTTTATCTTAGTGACGGCTTTGCGGGTAGACTCAAAATCGGTGAGATCAACGGTAAAATTATTAGCTCCCCCGCCAGGATTAACGATATCAAGCCCGTAAACCTCGTGCTTTTCCGCCAAAGCTTCGTTCAACGAAGTCCCCAGCATACCATTTATTCCGGTGATCAGAATTCTCATTTAATTTCCGGTCTTGTATTGTTTTTTATAGTATTTATGAAAATCCTTGTCTTTAAGTTTCTTCCACCACTGCCGGTTGTTCGCGTACCACTCGACGGTGTATTTCAGGAGTTTAGAGAAATTCTTCGAGGGGTTGTAGCCCAGTTCTTTTTTTATCTTGGAACAATCGAGCGAGTAACGCCTGTCGTGGCCGGGCCGATCGGGCACCCTCTTGATTAGGCTCTTGTTTTTTCCCGTGAATTCAAGAATGAGGCCGGTAAGCTCAAGGTTCGTTATTTCGTTTCCCCCGCCTATATTATAGATCTCTCCCGGCCGACCTTTATGCAGGACGAGGTCAACGGCCTTGCAGTGGTCAAGAACGTAGAGCCAGTCGCGGACGTTCTTGCCGTCGCCGTAGAGCGGGAGAGGTTCATTTTCCAGCGCGTTAGTGACAAAAAGCGGTATCACTTTTTCAGGGTACTGGTAGGGGCCGAAATTATTCGACGCGCGGGTTATAATAACGGGCACCTTGTGGGTTACGTAATACGAACGGGCAAGGAGGTCGCCGCCCGCCTTAGAAGAGGAATACGGGCTATTGGGAGACAAAGGCGATCTTTCGGTGAAAGAACCTGTCTGGATACTGCCGTAAACCTCATCCGTTGATATCTGGATGTATCTGCCCGTACCGTATTTCTTCGCGGCCTCAAGCAGGGTGTGCGTACCGAACACATCGGTCTTTATGAAAGAACCGGATTCCATTATGGACCTGTCGACGTGAGTTTCGGCGGCGAAGTTCACCACCGCGTCAACCCCCGGGACGAGTTTTTCCACGACCCCACGGTCGCAGATATCGCCTTTGACGAATTTGTGGCGTTTATTTCCGGAGATTTCAATAAGATTGTCGAGATTGCCCGCGTAGGTGAGTTTATCGAGGTTGATGACGCTGTATTTAGGATAGGTGGCCAGGATATATTTTACGAAATTCGATCCGATGAACCCTGCCCCTCCCGTCACGAGTATCTTCATTCAATTTATATCCCTTATTATTTCGCACTGGAATTCAATTTTATCTCGGTGGCCGCGTCAAAGCCTGCCTCGCTATGGCCGGTATCACTCGTTGCCGTTCTCCGCGAACCATTCGAAGGTTCTTTTCAGTCCCTCTTCAAAATCCACTTTGGGAGAATATCCCATCAGTTTTTTTGCCTTGGAAATATCCGCGAAAGTTCTTTTGACGTCACCAGCTCTTTTCTGCGTGTGAACTATCTTTATTTTTCTGCCCAGAGCTTGTTCTATGCCCCTGGCTATCTCCATGACCGAGTGGCTTTCGTTGCAGGCGATATTGAACACATTACCTGAGATACCCTTTACCGTAGCGGCTTTGATGTTCGCTTCGACGACATTATCTATGTAGCTGAAATCCCTGGACTGCCTGCCGTCGCCGTGTATCTCGATAGTTGCGTTCTTCATCGCCGCGAAAATGAATTTGGGTATCACCGCTGAATATTTTGAATTCGGGTCCTGCCTGGGTCCGAAAACGTTGAAATACCTTAAAGACACTGTCTCGAGGCCGAAGGTCTTCGCGAATACCTGGCAGTAGTGCTCAGCGGCAAGCTTAGCCACGGCGTAGGGTGATATCGGGTTAGTAGCGAACGTCTCTTTCTGAGGGAACTCCTTGCAGTCGCCGTAAGCCGAAGAGGAAGAGGCGTAAACCACGCGTTTGACCTTGAGCTCTCTCGCCATCATAAGAAGTTTCAGCGTGCCTGTAATGTTCACGTCATTGGTGCTCAGCGGGTCTTCCACCGACCTTGGCACGGAACGCAGAGCTGCCTGATGGAGCACGAAGTCTATGCCTTTAAGCGCTTTTTTCAGGTCCTTCGTTTCTCTTATATCCCCGCGCACGAGATCTATCTTATTAATGAACGGGCTCATGTTTTCTATTTTGCCTGTGCAGAAATTGTCCAATATACGGACGTACTGTCCGAGCTTGACCAGTTCTCCCGCGATACTTGATCCGATAAAACCTGCTCCTCCGGTAACTAAGTATTTCATAATATCTCCCGGACAACCATGCTTAAGAATGTCTTTGAAGGCTTCAATATGGGCTGTTTACGCCTAACCGTCTATCCTTTCCCATTTATAAGGTATCTTTTTCGAGTGGGCCGGCAACCTGTATTCATCAGCCTTTTTATAGTTGTATGTTTCCGTTGGAATATTGATTATTATCGATTCCTGCTCAGAGATGCATTTAAAACCATGGTAAACGTCGGGCGGTATCTGAATAAGGACGGGGTTGTGCTCCCCCATGAATATTTCCATGACTTCGCCTTTAGTCTTGGAGCCGTTCCTGGAATCGTAGAGAACCACCTTCATCATACCTTTAACGCAAATGAAAGTGTCTGTCTGGATCTTGTGATAATGCCACGCTTTTACTGCCCCTGGATAAGCGGTCGTCATATACACTTGGCCGAACTTCACGAACTCAGCCCAGTCTGAGCGGAAGAGCTCCATGAGCCTGCCGCGCTCATCACAATTGAATCTTAACTGTTTAACTTTTACCCCGTCGATCATATATAATTCTCCGTTAAATAATCTCGACTTTTGACGAATCTCCCACCATTATCCTGTAAGCCGCGGGTTTCTTCTCAGTTTTTTTTATCCGGACGTTCTGTCCGATGAGCGAATCCTCAAGCCTCTTAATATCGTTAATTATGGAATTTTCAAGAATTATAGAATGTTCAATCTCACTGTTAGAAACACTGCAATTAAAATAAATAGAAGTGAACGGACCAATATAAGAATCCGTTATAGTGGTTTTTTCGCCGATAATAGCGGGACCCCTGATACAGCTGTTAATTATTCTGGCGTCTTTGCCTATCACGACATTGCCTTCTATTTTGGATTCTGCGTCAACATACCCCAATATTTCTTTCTTTTTTGTTTCAAGGATTATACGGTTAGCTTCCAGCATGTCCTCCAGTTTACCAGTGTCTTTCCACCAGCCCTGGACTATGTGCGGGTTTACAGTGAACTTGTTGTCAACCAGATATTGTATTGCATCGGTTATCTCCAACTCACCTCTCGCGGAAGGCTTGATGCTGTTAACGGCTTTAAAAATGTTTCTGTCGAACATATAGACGCCCACGAGAGCGAGACTGCTTTTCGGCTCTTTCGGCTTCTCCTCAAGCAGTACGACCTTCCCGTCTTTAAGCACCGCCACGCCGAACTGCTGGGGGTTCGGAACGTCTGCCAGGAGTATCTGGGCGTTAGGCTTATTCTTCTTAAAATCATTAACGATGGAAACTATTCCGTCTTTTATAAGATTATCACCAAGGTACATTACAAAATCGTCGGAGCCAATGAAGCTTTCGGAAATCTTGACGGCGTGAGCAAGACCGAGCGGAGCCTCCTGCTCAATATAGGTCACTTTCAAACCCCACTTTGAGCCGTCCCCAACAGTGTCTCTGATATCCTTTTTTGTTTCTCCGACAATTATTCCAACTTCTTTTATACCTGCTTCGGCGATGGCTTCAAGACCATAAAATAGAATCGGCTTATTTGCTATCGGGACAAGCTGTTTGGCGGAAGTATGGGTAATGGGGCGGAGGCGGGTGCCTTTGCCTCCGGAAAGTACCAACGCCTTCATTTGCGCTCCCTGAACTACGACCTAGATATTGAATTAAACCTTAAGCAAGCTTAGACTCTTTCACGCCAGTAATTCAACAGATCCAGTAGCGTTTTTTCAAAAGGTATTTCCGGTTTCCAACCCGTGGCTTTTCGGAATTTAGAATTATCGCCGAGCAGTATCATCACATCAGAAGGCCTCATACGCGCCGGGTCTTGTTTTACTTCCACCTTAATCTTGGAATAACTGAGGAGTATATCCAAAACTTCCTGTATCTTCCAGTCTTTACCCGAGCATATGTTATATTCTTCTCCCAGCTTGCACTTCTCAGTAGCCAACCAATAAGCTTTTACCATATCACGAACATCCGTATAATCGCGTCTTGCTTCCAGGTTACCAACGGAGATAACAGATTTTTGTTTCCCTTTTTCGATCTTGGCTATCTGGTTAGCAAAATTGCTTTCCACAAACACATCGCCTCTTCTGGGCCCGGTATGATTGAATCCTCTGGTCCTGACAATATTCATATTATAAGACATCGCGTACTGGTAACCAAGCATATCCTGTCCGACTTTTGAAACGCCGTACGGGGAAAGAGGCCTCAACGGATTAGTCTCCTTGATAGGCGTTTCATCTGGATATACCATGCCATATTCTTCCGATGAACAGGCTATCTGGATCCAGGGGTTAATTCCTATCTTGTGCACGGTTTCAAAAATGTTCAGCTCACCGATTATGTTGGTAGTAATAGTTTCCGCGGGAGCGTTCCAGGATGTCGGCACAAAGCTCTGCGCCGCCAGATGGAAGATTTTATCCGGTTTTATCAATTCAATTGCCTTTTCCACGCTCGACAGATCTCTTATATCGCATTCGATAAGTTTGATCTTGTCTTTGATATGTTCAATGTTGTCCATCTTTGAACGCCATCTTTCAATACCCCAGACTTCAATGTCCTTCTTCTCAAGCAGCAATTCTGCTAAATGGCTTCCTACAAACCCTGTGATTCCAGTAACTAATACTTTCATTATTTTTTTCTCCCTTCCATAATAAATGACAAAAAAGTATTGATAAAAACAAAAACAACAAATACAACAACTATGATCAGCCGTTTTTTTGTCGGCACGGGATCTTTATCAATGAAGGCCGGCACCATTAGCGTCGTCTTTGTGATCTTCAACTCGTTTATTCCGCTCGAGAGAGGAACGGGGCTGATAGTTTTTTTTACGTACTTTAAGAGCTTATCCAGTTCGTCCTGTGCGTTTGAATATAATATTTCATGACGATTAATCACAATATCCGAGACTACCTTTACTATTTCTGCCGCCTTTGCCGGGTCGCGGTTGATCGTTCTGATCTTTAAAAGGCCTGTTTCGTCATTATATTCAATACTCGAATCTATTGCCCTGATAAAATTCAGATTGTTCGTTTCATTCAACCTGTTCGCGATCTCCTGCCTCATTGGCAATGACCGCATTATATCTCTAATCGATGATATTGACTCGATCGGTGTCCCTTCCACAAAACCTATTCTTAAAAGAGAATAAGACTCAAATATCTTCGGTTGATGAAAATAGAAAATGCCGGTCAATATAGCGATTGCCAAACTAGGGAACAATATGAATTTCCAACGTTTTTTAAAAACTTGTACAATATCGAACAAACTTATCTCCATTTCTTCCTGTTCCATTAAGCTCTCTCCTTACGAGATAATATATTCAAGGATTATATAATAATTTACATCGTAAATCAAATGATTCATCGCCAGGGATAGAATTCCTTTTCGAAACCTTCATTATAAAGCTTTTTGCGGTTTTTTGAAGAAGATGTCAGATTAAGCTGAAAATATATTTCTTCGGTTGTTAGCATCCTGCGATAGGTCAGCTTCAGTTCCCAGCAATGCAGGTTGCGGTAGACAGTGATCTGCTGGTCGTTGAACCGCACGCTGTTGAACCTGTCCAGGGCCACCGCGCTAATGCGGTAATCGACCTTCCACTTGGAGTTCGGGCTGTAGCCAAAACCCGTGTTGAACCCCAGATCGTCAGGCTGGTCGGCCTGGTAGAATACACCCACGCTTAAGTACTGGTTGTCTATCTGGCCTATCGTAAAGATGCTCTGGATCGACCTCAGGTAACTCGAGTTAATGGGGTCGAGATAAGTGAGATAAATGTTGTTCTCTTCTTTGACGTAAAGGCTGAGGGAATTCCCGGGCGTCCAGGTAAGTTCGTTAACGAGCGGGGCTAACTTTTCCCTCCAGTCTTCGACTATTTCCCCTTGGTTCCTATGCAGGTTATAGCTGGTCGAATTCCTTATGCTGACCCTGCCGAAATATATGAGGTTCTGGCCGTTTATCTGGTTCAGTTCCTCGCCTGCATCTATCGCGCTGGAATCCACGCCCAGTTCATTGACCTTTGAACGCAGCGTGTAGCTGTAGCCGAGGTCCCAAGACATAGAGCGCGTGACATAATAACGCATATTAAGGTTCGATAAATACCTGGTCGTAAAATTATCTCCATAAATACCCAGGGGATCCCTGTTATCCCAGTTCTCGGTTAGGGCGAATAGAGGGGTTATGGACAATTTCTTTCTAAAGAAAGAATAACTTCTTTTAATATCCACCCTGGTGAAAGCCGACTGATCATAGTAATTGCCAGCGGTATTATAGCTGTTCTGGAAAGTCGCGTTCAACGTCGTGTTGAACGGGGATTTATTCAACAGAGAATAGCGGGTATAACTTATCTGGGGCAGCATCAAAGAGGTGGTCTGAAAATCACCGGCGGTGCCGGTTGATACGTCGGTGCGGTTAGCGCTGATCTGCAGCGTGCTTTGTTTGGTCTGCCTGGTGAAGGCCAGGCTTGAATCTATCTGTCTCTGGAGAAGTGTCCAGTTATCCTGCAGGTATTGACTGCCGAACGTCTGGCTGTTTACGAAATTGATATTAGACCTGCTCGTCCAATAGGCGTCCAGTTTTTGCCAGTGCGACGCCTTGAAATTCAAAATCTCGTTGCCGGTAGTGTTTTCCTTTATGTGATAACCGTATATGGTACCCTGCAATCTCCCGGGGTCGTTAAAATTATATTCCGCCCCCTCACCCCACCCGCGTTTCTCGTAATAATCAAGGTAGAGTTTCCCGTACGATTTCTTGCTGACCGGGAACCCGTAGATCGCCTTCACGATCACACCGTCCGTATTGTTGTAGCCGGGTTCGATCTCGAGGCTGTATTTATTGCCACCCATCGGCTGGGAGAACACTGGCAGGTAAAAGACCGGGACTCTCCTGACATAGAAAACAGCGTTATAAACGGTAACACGTTTCCCGGTTGTTATTTTCGCGCTGGTCGCCCGGATGGTATAATGAGGTTTCTCATTTTCGCAGGTGGTCATGGTCATTTTTTTCATTTCATATTTATTGTCGTCTATTTTATTCATCTTTTTTGCGGCGAAATACCACGGGGTGAAAAAACCGGAGGCCTTATCCGTCTCGGCGGTATGGCTTTTGTAATCGTAGGCGAGGCTGTCGCAGAAGACAGTATTCTTTTTGTCCATAAAAGTCACCGTTCCCACGGCGACAAGGAATTCTTTTTCAGTCCAGAACTCGACCTTCTCGGCGTTCAATATCTTGTCCTGCCACAGCACCGTCACGCTGCCTTCGGCGACCACGTATTTATTGACCTGGTCATAATCGAGAGACTTCGCGTAGATGCTCACTTCTTCAGCCGTGAGTGACAAGCAGCCCAGGACAAAGATACAAAACAGCACCGCGCAATAGCGCAGGCCCGGGTAGAGGGTCTGGAGGAATGGGCTGGAAATGCTGTAAAGCGGCCGGCAGGGTTTCATAGGCGGCATCGTTTATCGGGGATTATCACCGGATGTCTTGTCACTTCGCGAGAAGCGCCGCACCGACGACTCCCAGTTTCTGGTCGTATCTGGATATCTTAATACGGCAGGCTTTTACCGGAGTCTTGAAAGCCCTCTCCGCTATCGTTTTCTTGATGGAAACCAGGAGCAATTCATTGGCTTTGCTTATGCCGCCGGCCAGTATTATCATTTCGGGGTTGATAAGGTTGATTACTCCGGCGAGGACGATGCCGAGCTTTTCCCCTGTCTCTTTCCATATCTTCAAGGCATAAGCGTCGCCCTTCCGCGCAGCGTCGGCCATAACCTTCGGCGTGATCTTTTCCAGGTCGCCTCCGACAAGGTCGTACATAATGGCGCTTTTTCCCGCCTTCACTCCTTCTCTGGCGTAGAAACTCAGGTTGGGCGCTCCGATATAACGCTCTATGCAGCCTCTGCTGCCGCAGTTGCATTCCGGCCCGTCCGGGTTGTAAGGCATATGGCCTATTTCCCCGGCGGTCCCTGAGGCGCCCCTGTAGAGCTTGCCGTCGCAGACCAGCCCGCCGCCTACGCCCGTACCTAGAGTTACGCACAGGAGGTTCTTCACTTTGCCTTTCGCTTCAAGCCAGAAGGCACCCAGAGCGGCCGCGTTCGCGTCGTTATCGACTATTATCGGCCCTGGCAGTTTTTTACCGAGCATTTCCCTGAGGTTCGCGTTCTTCCATCTAGGCAGGTTGGGTGAAAATCTTACGATCCCTTTTTCCTGGTCGATGTCGCCGGCGACGCCTATGCCGGTACCGCAAATGCGCTTGAAATCCTTCATGGCTTTCGCCCTGGCTACGATCTCGCCGCAAAAATGCTCCGGGGACATAGACGGGTCGTTCTTTAAAGCGGAGATCTCACGAATATTCCCCTTTTCATCAACGACCGCCACCTTTATCTCAGTGCCGCCGAGGTCGATCCCTAAAAATTGTCTGGTCATAGATTGTTTATCCTTCCATTATTTTAAGCGCTTCGCCCACGAGATAAAGTGACCCTGTCACGACCACAGTGTTCCCTGTTTTTACAAGCGCCTTTCTTAAAGAACCCTCTACAGAAACATTATTTTTCAGATGCAGTCCGTTGAACACTTCTTTCAAACTGCCGGTCCCGAGGGTTCTTTCGGATCTGACCGGCACCAATATTATTTTTTCTCCCAGCCCTGCGATATACTTAGCGATCTCCGTGTAATTTTTATCTCTTAAAACCCCGAAGATCACGTCGAAAGGCCTCTTGGCCCAGATGCTTTTCTTAAAAGACCTCGAAAACATCTTTATCCCGCCGGGGTTATGCGCCCCGTCAAGGATAACTGTTTTATTCTTCCCCGAAAGCCTGACGCGCCTCACGTCGAACCGACCGGGCCACCTGACGGCGCCGATACCATCTCTGACCGCTTTCCCGGGAATGCCAAAACCTTCCGTCGCGAGCATCCTCGCGGTGGCAGCCGCGAGCGCCGCGTTCTTCACCTGGTATTCACCTAGCAGGGGAAGTTCGATACGCACAGCGCCCTTCTTGTCCCTGTAAGTAAAATGCTGGCACGCCTTCTTCCAGTCCGTTCTCGAAGCGCTCGAGCAGAAATCAGCCTTGAACTCCCACAACTCTGACCCGCATTTTCCGGCAAATCTTTCAATAACTTTTTTCGCGGCGGTGTTCTCAACCCCGCTGATGACCGGACACCCCGGTTTAATGATCCCCGCTTTTTCTCCGGCGATACGGCTCAGGGAGGCGCCGAGTATTTCGGTATGGTCGTAATCGATATCAGTGATAACGGAAACGGCAGGGCTCTTGACCACGTTCGTGGCGTCGAACCTTCCGCCGAGCCCCGTCTCCAGCACCGCTACAGCCACCTTCTGTTCCCGAAAGTATATAAAAGCGAGCGCGGTGATGAATTCAAAGAACGTCAACGAATGCTTTTTAGCGAGGCTGTAATATTTCTTCGCGAGCCTCTCGAGCACAGCGCGGCCCGGTTGTTTTGAATCGACGCTTATCCTTTCTGTCAGCCGGACCAGATGAGGAGAAGTGTAGAGCCCCGTCCTGTAGCCCGCCTTTTCGAGGATCCGCGATATCATGCATGCGGTAGAGCCTTTTCCGTTAGTGCCGGCTATGTGGACCGTTCTATAGCTTTCTTGAGGGTTACCGGCATCCCGCAGAAAACCCGTTATGCTCGCCAGACCGGGTTTCATCGCCGTATATTCAAAATGCTGCCAGAGATCCAGTTCTCTCATAAACCGAGCTGTCCCGCCTGCGTCAGGCCTGAGCCGTCAGATAATCTAACAGCCTTATGACGGTGGCCTTCAGATCTTTTCTCTCTGAAATAACGTCTACGATGCCGTGGCTCAGTAAGAATTCCGAAAGCTGGAACCCATCCGGCAGCTTTTGTCTTATGGTTTGTTCTATCACCCTCGGCCCCGCAAAGCCTATCAGAGCGTTCGGTTCGGCGACTATAATGTCTCCGAGCATCGCGAAAGACGCGGCGACCCCGCCCGTTGTGGGATCGGTCAGTATTGAGATGTATGGAAGTTTCTTCTCCGCAAGCAGAGCGAGCGCGGCGCTGGTCTTTCCCATCTGCATCAGCGAAAGTATGCCTTCCTGCATCCTGGCGCCACCGGAGGCGGAAACTATTATCACCGGGAGGTTTTTATCTATCGCCAATTCCACCGTCCTCACGATCTTTTCGCCTACGGCCGAGCCCATGCTCCCGCCCATATATTCAAAATCCATGACACAGACCGCGACATCATGCGATCCTATCATCGCTTCTCCGGTAACCACCGCATCCTTATGCGCGCCGTAAGAATTAAGCCGTTTAGTATAATCCGGGAATTTCAAAGAATCGATCGAGACGATGTTGGCGCCGAGCTCCTTGAAGGAACCCTTCTCAAATAGCTGGTCGATCCTTTCGCCGGCATTGAGCCTGAAATAGTAGCCGCACTTGGGGCATATCCTGAAGTTCTCGTCGAGTTTTTTCTGGTATATTATCTGTTCGCATTTCTTGCACTTAGCCCAGAGGCCTTCCGGGATCTCTTTTTTTGAGCTCTTTACAACATGCCTTGCCATAGTTCCTCCAAGAAAAACGTTAGATCAAGCATCCAAAGCGTGCCTTAAGGATTTCAGAAATAATGATAGTTTCGAATAAGGGATCTTCCGCCCTTTGCCGTTCCTGATGATATCTATCAGGGCCGATGCTACTATCACACCGTCGACATAATCTTTCAGCTTTTTTACCTGTTCTGGTCCCGAGATGCCGAAGCCCAGTATCCTCGGATTCTTTGTGATCCTTTTACCCGTCTTTATCAAATAAGCCCTGGTCGACGAAGGGAGTTGCTTTCTAGCCCCGGTAACGCCCGCGACGGAAACCACGTAAACGAATCCTCCGCTCGCGGAGTCTATCGCGGCTAACCGCTCTTCAGGCGTGTTCGGCGCCGCAAGGAAGATGAGCGACAAGCCGAGTTTACCGCACATCTTCTTTATCTCAGCGCCTTCCTCAGGGATTATGTCGGGGATTATCAACCCGTCCACCCCGCTGCTTTTGGCAAGCTCAAGGGAATGCCGCAGGCCGCGCCTCATAAAGGGGTTTAAATAGCCCATGAGCACGACCGGTATGGCGGAGCGCTTCCTTATCTTTCTGACTATACCGAACACCCTGGAAAGCGACATGCCTTTTTGGAGGGCCTGATATGAGGCGAACTGAACTGTTTTGCCGTCGGCTACGGGGTCGGAGAAAGGCACCCCGATCTCGAGGATGTCGGCACCGCTTCTCTCGAACAAGGCCGCGAGTTTTACGGTTTCGCCCTCCGAAGGGTAACCGGCCGTGAGATAGGCGATGAGCGCCTTTTTCGATGTTTGTTTCAACGACTTGAATTTATTTTCAAGGTTGTTCATTAAATTTTAGCCCTCAAAGCGGAATCTACGTCCTTGTCACCCCTCCCGGAAAGACAGACCACTATAATATTGTTTTTAGGAAGTTTTGGGGCGAGTTTAGGCAGGTAAGCCAGCGCGTGCGAGGATTCGAGGGCGGGTATGATACCCTCAAGCTCGGACAGTGTTTTGAAAGCGCCCAGCGCCTCGGAATCCGTTACCGGGAAGTAGCGCGCCCTGCCGGTTTCCTTGAAGTAACTGTGTTCTGGGCCGACGCCCGGATAATCGAGTCCCGCAGATATTGAATGTGTTTCGGATATCTGTCCGTTCTTATCTTGTAATATAAAGGTTCTCATGCCGTGCAAAACGCCGACTATACCCCTGGAAAGGGTAGCGGCTCCCGCCGCTTCAAGACCTATAAATTTAACTTTAGAATCGCTGAAGAACGGGGCGAACATCCCCATAGAGTTACTCCCCCCTCCAACGCAGGCCAGCAGGTAATCGGGAAGCTTTCTCTCGAGCGCGAACAACTGTCTTTTTGTTTCCCGTCCTATGACAGATTGAAAAACCCTTACCATCAGCGGGTAAGGATGCGGCCCCATGGTCGAACCTATCACGTAATGAGTGTCTCCGGCGCTCGAAACCCAGTCGCGCATCGCCTCGTTTATCGCGTCCTTGAGGGTCTTGCTGCCGGCGTTCACTGAAATGACTCTAGCTCCCAGGAGTTCCATCCTGAAAACATTCAGGGCCTGGCGTCTTATATCTTCTTCCCCCATATAAACTTCGCATTTAAGTCCCAGGAGCGCCGCAGCCGTAGCGGTCGCTACGCCGTGCTGTCCCGCGCCGGTTTCGGCTATCACCCGTTTCTTGCCGAGACGCTTTGCAAGAAGCACCTGCGCGAGGCTGTTGTTGATCTTGTGTGACCCCGTATGGCACATATCTTCGCGCTTGAGATAGATCTTAGCGCCGCCGTATTTGACCGTAAGTTTTTCGGCGTAATACAGTATCGTGGGCCTGCCGGCGTAGGCCTTGTAATAATAATTCAGCTGGGCCTTGAACTTGCTGTCGCCCAGAGCCCCGTAGAACTCGCGTTCGAGCTCGTTGAGAGGCGCGACCAGCGTTTCAGGCACGAACCTTCCGCCGTAATTTCCGAAATATCCTTTTTTCATATTTTTACGCCTTTATTTGCTCTTACCATTTATCGCCGCTTTATACTATCCCGGCCGCCAGCAGATCTCTCTCATCGAGTATACCGATCGGTTTACCTTTATCGTTTATGACGGGAATATTGTCGAAACTGTGTTTTTTGAGTATCTTCGCGGCGTCGACGGCCAGCGTATCGGGGCCGATCGTGAGAGGCTGCTTCGTCATTACATCCTTGAGCTTCCTTTTAAGCAGGTTCTTGTCTTCCAGCAGCTTGCGGCGCAGGTCGCCGTCCGTGAAAAAGCCCGCGAACTTTCCTGAACGGTCCACGATGTTAGCGGCGCCCAGCCTGGTACTAGTCATTACGACCAGCGCGCTGCCGACCGAGGCGTTCTCACCTATGACGGGGTTGTTCTTGCCCTTTTTCATAATATCCCTGACTTTTACCGTAAGTTTTTTGCCTATGCCCCCGGACGGATGGAACCGGGCAAGACTCTCTTTCCGGAAGCCCTTTTTCTCCGACACCGCGAGCGCGAGGGCGTCCCCAAGAGCCAGCATCGCGGTGGTAGAGGATGTCGGTGCGAGGTTATACGGGCAGGCCTCGCGCCGGATCGAGCTGTTGATTATCACGTCGGACTGCAACCAAACCGCCGCCTTGGGTTTACCAGTAATTACAAGGATTTTTATCCCCATTTTTTTAACCACGGGAAGGACTTTCTTTATCTCATCCGTCTCTCCGGTGTAGGAAAGGACCAGCACTATATCCTCGTTCATAATCATCCCGATATCGCCGTGCAGGCATTCGGCGGGATGAAGGAAAACGGCGGGAATCCCCACAGAGGACATGGTAGCCGCGATCTTTCTGCCGACAAGCCCCGACTTGCCGAGCCCCATTACGACGAGCCTTCCGGTACACTCGCTGATCAGGCGCAGCGCCTCTGAAAAGTTACCGTCGATATGCTTGACCTGGTCGCTGACCGCCTGAGCTTCAGTACGTAATGTTTTTTTAGCCGTAGCCAGATACTTTTCCATTTTCCCTCTTTAATCTAACAGTTCTATTTAAGCCCTCTAGAGGCCCTGATAAATTTGTTTAATTTGTCGTAGTCCTTGCGCCTTTCCAGCCTTTCCACGCCGCTGGCAACATCAACCGCGAACGGAAGGACTTTAACTATAGCCTCGGCTACATTTTCCGGCGTCAAGCCGCCTGCGAGAAAAACGGGTTTGCCCATATCCTTGACCTTCAGCGCTATATCCCAGTTGAAAGTCTGCCCGGTCCCGCCCGGCTCTCCCGGGACACAGGCGTCCAGGAGGAAATAACCCGCGCTTTCTATGTATAGCGGAATGGCTTCTATGCTCTTTTCGTCCATGACCCTAAAAGCCTTTATGACGGGCACGCCGGTAAGTTCTGCCGCCTTTGCGCAGTATTCCGGGGTTTCGGCGCCGTGAAGCTGAATGAATTTAAGCGGTACTTTCTTTACGGTCTTAACGAGGTTTTCGAGCGGCTCATCAACGAAAACCCCCACCAGCGAGACGAACGGCGGCATTTTTGAAACGATGTCCTTCGCGTTCTTCAGGGAAACCTTTCTCGGGCTTTCTTTGTAAAAGTTCAGCCCTATGAAATCCGCGCCGAGGTTGGCCGCGAGCAGGGCGTCGTCATAATTCGTCACTCCGCATATCTTTACTTTAACGCTAGCCATTAATTAATTCCTTTAAAGCGAGGATCATATCGTCTCTGCTCATCAGTGCTTCTCCCACCAGGAACGCGTTGACGCCTTTGCCTTCGTAGAGTTTGATATCCTCTGCGGACCTTATGCCGCTTTCCACGATGACCAGCTTGTCCCGGGGGATCAGTGATATAAGAGCCAGGGCGGTATCGAGATTTATCGACAGGTCTCTGAGATTCCTGTTATTGATACCTATAATCCGCGCATCAGTTTTCAAAACTTTATCGAGTTCCGCTTTATCGTGTACTTCTACAAGCGCGCTGAGCCCCAGCTCCTTCGCCGTACGGATCAGAACGGCTAGTTCATCGCCATAGAGAATTGAGGCTATAAGCAGCACAGCATCGGCTCCGAACGCCGCAGCCTCGTAAACCTGGTAAGGATCGAATATAAAATCCTTGCAAAGCACGGGGAGCGGTGAATTATCTCGAACCGCGCCGAGGTAAGCCAGATCGCCCTTGAAATACTCTTCCTCGGTCAGTACCGAGATAGCCGCCGCGCCGCCCTCGGTGTATTGCTTCGCTATCTTGGAAGGGCTGAAATCCCTGCTGATTATCCCGGCCGACGGGCTCGCCTGCTTTATCTCGGCGATTATATTGACGCGATCCCTGTTCTCGAGCGCCTTTCCGAAATCGCGCCTCGACTGAGCGCGCGCCTTTATTTCAAGTTCAGCCAACGGCACGGCTTTTTTCCTCTTGGCTATGGAGGACTTTTTTTTGCGGACTATGTCTTCAATTATGTCATTCATTCGTGATTTTTATCAGCAGTTCGAGTTTTTCCATCGCGCGGCCGGAATCCAAGGCGTCTTGCGCCATATTTAGCCCTTCCTTTATATCCCGGGCCTTGTCTCCGACGTATAGCCCGGCGGCCGCATTCAACAGGACTATGTCGCGTTTAGGGCCTTTTTCTCCGCTCAGTATCTTTCTTATGATCAAGGCGTTATCAACGGCATTACCACCCCTGAGGTCGGACACGAAAGCTTTTTTTATCCCGAACTCCGAAGGATCGATCTTAAAAATGCTGACCTTGCCGTCTTTGAGTTCCGCGACCAGGGTGCCGGAACTTATGGTTATCTCGTCGAGGCCGTCTTCTCCGTGGACTACCCAGGCCTTGCGCGTACCGAGATTATTGAGGACATTGGCGATTACTTCCACCAGTTTTTCTTCATAGACCCCGAGCACCTGCGCCGTAGCGCCCGCCGGGTTCGTCAGAGGCCCCAGAATGTTGAAAATAGTTCTGATGCCGATCTGCCTTCTGGGGCCTATCGCGTATTTCATGGCGCCGTGGAGCGAAGGCGCGAAAAGGAAACCTATGCCGATCTTAGAAAGGCATTCCTCGACTTTTTCAGGCGTGACGTTAAGATTGACGCCCAGTGCTTCGAGCACGTCCGCGCTTCCGCACGCGCTTGAGACCGAACGGTTGCCGTGCTTGGCGACTCTCAACCCGCAGGAACATATCACGAAAGCGGTGGCCGTTGAGACGTTGAACGTGCTCGTTCCGTCCCCCCCGGTGCCGCAAGTATCTATTATAGTTTCATCGTCGACGTTGATGTCTTCCCTGTCAATGTCAACGATCGATCTGACCCTGATCGGCGTCGCGAACCTTCTCATTATCCTGGCACAGCCGGTTATCTCGTCGGCCGTTTCGCCCTTCATCCTGAGCGCGGTTATCAGCGAGCCTATCTGGGCCTCGGTAGCCTCGCCGGACATTATCTCCACCATCGCGGCGGAAGCCTCCGCTTCCGTAAGGTTCTGCAGGTGAACGACTTTATTGATAGCTTCTTTTATCATTTGCCTATCCTCATTTTCACGAATTTCTTAAGGATCTTTTTTCCTTCCGGCGTAAGCACTGACTCGGGGTGGAACTGAACGCCTTCCACGGGATAGACTTTGTGCCGCAGGCCCATGATCTCGCCCTCTTTTGTCCACGCTGAAACGCGCAGTTCGGACGGGAGGGTCTCGCTTTCCACGATGAGGGAGTGATACCTCGTGGCGTCGAACGGTTTAGGGAGGCCCTCGAAAATAGTTTTACCGTCGTGAAAGATGGCGGAGACTTTGCCGTGCATCAGGTTCTTGGCCCTGACGACCCTGCCGCCGAAAGCCTCGCCGATGCACTGGTGGCCGAGGCAAACCCCGAGTATCGGTATCTTTCCGGCGAATGTTTTGATAGTTTCTACGCAGACCCCGGCCTGCGAAGGGTTTCCGGGCCCGGGAGAAATCAGTATGGCGTCCGGGTCCAGCCCGGCTATCTCCTTAGTCGTTATCTGGTCGTTGCGGAAGACCCGGATGTTCTTTTCCCATTCTCCCAGGTACTGAACTATGTTATATACGAAGGAATCGTAATTATCTATCACCAATATCATAGTGTGCCCTTCTCAGCCCTGTCTATGGCACTGAAAAGCGCCTGGGCCTTGTTCTTTGACTCCTGGTATTCGCGTTTCGGTACCGAATCGGCCACGAGCCCGGCCCCTGCCTGGACGTAGGCGGTCTTATTTTTCATAACGATGGTCCTTATGGTTATCGCCATGTCCATGTTGCCTGAGTACGAGAAATAACCAATGGCCCCCGCGTACGGGCCGCGGGCGGTGGGCTCGAGCTCATCGATTATCTGCATGGCGCGCACTTTTGGGGCACCGGAAACGGTCCCGGCCGGGAAACAAGCCCTGAAGAGAGCGAAAGAATCAAGCCCTGGTTTGAGCTTTCCAGTGACCGAGGATACTATGTGCATCACGTGAGAGTATTTTTCAATGATCATGAACTGCGGCACGGTAACGCTCGCGGGCTCGCAGACCCTGGCTAGGTCGTTCCTGCCGAGATCAACCAGCATAACGTGTTCCGCCCGCTCCTTTTCATCGGAAAGAAGCTCTTTTTCAAGCCCGGCTTCTTCCCTGGCGTTTTTTCCCCTCCGGATGGTGCCCGCTATAGGTCTCGTTTCAGCACTGCTGTCTTCCTTCCTAACGAGTATTTCCGGCGAAGTCCCTACTATCTCGAAATCGTCGAGCTGGAGGTAATACATATAAGGCGACGGGTTAATAAGCCTTAAGTTCCTGTATATATCGAAAGCAGGGGCGGCGGTTTCCCTCGAAAATCTCTGGGATATAACTGTTTGGATAACATCGCCCGCCCGTATATATTCCTTGGTTTTCTCGACCTTGCGACAAAATTCCGACGGGGTCATATTTGAGCCCAGCTTCCTAGGGGTTGAGACGCGGCTTTTCCTGAGCTTCAACGGCCTCTTGAGAAGGGCTATTACCCGCTCTATCTCTTTTTCGGCCTTGTGGTAAGCTCTCTTTTTATCCCTGGTATCACCGGTGTGAATGCATATTACGATCTTGAGGGTATGGTTAAGGTGGTCGAATATAACGAGCCTGTCCGTGATCATAAAAAGTGAATCCGGGAATTCGAGTGTGTCTTCGGGTTTATCGGGAAGGTTCTCGAAGAACCTCACCATATCGTAAGAAACGAAGCCGACGGCCCCGCCCCAAAACCTTGGCAGCCCTTCTATCTCCACGGGCTTAAAACCGGCCATTATATTTTTGAGTTCCTGCATCGGGTCGGACGTCTTCTTCCACACCTGTTTTTGCCCCGGTCCGGCGGCGCAGAAACTGCCGCCTGTCGAACGGAAGATCAGCTTCGGCGCCCAGGAGATAAATGAATACCTTCCCCAGCGCTCGCCGCCTTCGACGCTTTCAAGAAGGTAGGCATACTTCTGTTTCGAGGCGAGTTTCATGAACGTCGAGACGGGCGTCTCTAAGTCCGCTATTATCTCCCTGTAAACAGGGATAACGCTGCCCTTCTGGGCGATCTTCGTGAATTTTTTCAGGTCGGGGGTCAACATGGTTTTTTCATCCCTGTGTTCATAATGCGGTCTGTCCTTAGAACAAAAGTATTATTTTTCCCTTCAGGCTCTTGACCGGTATAAAATAGATATGCTCTCCGGTCTCTATATTTTTCCAGTCGCGGCTGTCTCCGGACTCGTCGCGGTTATCACCCATCACGAAAACCGTTCCCTCCGCCACTTCCAGAGGGCCCACGTTGTCGTCCTCCAGCACCTCGTTGCGCCTGGAATGCCTCACGTAGCTTTCTTCGAGTTTTAAGCCGTCCAGATAGACTTCTTTGTTCCTTAACTCTATCTTGTCTCCGCCTACGGCTATGACCCTCTTTATCAGGTCTTTGCCCGGTTCCACGGGCGAAGGGAACACCACTATATCCGCCCGTTTCGCGCCCGAAAGGCGTACTGTCAGTTTCTCGAGAAAGTATTTCGTTCCTACCGGGAGCGTGGGCTCCATCGAAGCCGAGGCCACGTAAATTCCCTCAATAACTAGCGTCCTTAGTACCACCGTCGCGAGAACGGCGACAAGGAATAAAAAGAAAAAGCGCCGCATCATTTATAAACTTTTTCGGGGTCGAAGATCCTATTGCCTTTCACGGACGTAGTCCCTCCGGGCAAGACTTTCGTGAAAAAACAGCTCCTGTAACCGGTGTGGCAGGCGGCCCCGCCTATCTGATCCACCTTGATAAGCAAGCAGTCGCCGTCGCAATCATAATAAAATTCCTTGAGTTTCTGAACGTTGCCCGAACTCTCGCCTTTTACCCAGAACTTGCCCCGCGAGCGGCTCCAGAAAGTGGCTTTTTTCGTTTTCAGCGTTCTCCCGACCGCTTCCTTGTTCATGTACGCCACCATCAGTACGGTTCCATCCTTGGCGTCCTGCACCACGCAGGGGATGAGGCCCTTTGAATCGAACTTTAATTTATCGATGAATTTCATAAGTTCTCCGTTACACCCTGACCGGTATGTTATTTTTTTTGAGGTACTTCTTTAATTTCATTATGGATAACTCGCGGTAATGGAAAAGTGAGGCGGCGAGTACGGCCGACGCGCCCGCGGCATATGCGTCCTTAAAATGCTTTTCTTTCCCCGCCCCGCCGGAAGCTATTACCGGTATACCGACCGCATTGCTTATTCTCTTTAAGAGTTCGAGGTCGTAACCGTCTTTCGTGCCGTCCCGGTCCATGGACGTAAGTAGTATCTCGCCCGCGCCGAGCTCCTCGGCTTTTTTGGCCCAACTTACGGCGTCGAGTTTCGTTTCCTTCCTGCCGCCGTGCGTATAGACCTTCCACGCCTTCCTGCCTGGAATTTTCTTGGCGTCGATCGCGACCACTATGCACTGGGCCCCGAATTTCTTGCTCGATCTTTTTATTAGGCCCGGGTCGTTGATCGCGGCGGTGTTGAGAGAGACTTTGTCCGCGCCGGATTTGAGGAGGACCCGTATGTCTTCAAGGCTCCTTATCCCTCCTCCCACGGTCAGCGGTATGAAGGCCTTCTCGGCGGTCTTACGGACGACCTCGAGCATTATGGGGCGTTCCTGCGAAGAAGCCGTGATGTCGAGAAATACGAGCTCGTCGGCGCCCTCCGCGTTGTAACGCTCGGCTACCTCCACCGGGTCGCCGGCATCGCGAAGTTTCAGAAATCTTGTTCCCTTTACAACCCTGCCGGCATCAACGTCGAGGCAGGGGATTATTCTCACCGCAAGCATTTTATTCCTTTTTGTTATTTGATCTACGCTTCCTGGAGACCCGCGATCTTTATCGCTTCCTCAAGTTTAATGTCCTCGGTGTAAAGCGCTTTCCCTATGATGATGCCGTTTACGCCGAAATCCTTTAGTTCCATAAGGTCTTTAACGTCATCTATCTTGGAAACCCCCCCAGAAGCTATGATGCCTATGCCAGCTTTTGAAGAAATGTCCCTCAAGCCTACGATGTTCGGACCTTCAAGCGTTCCATCTTTCTTGATGTCCGTGATGATTATTTCAGCCACGCCCATTTCCTTGAGCTTGGTTATAAGATCAAGGGCGTCAATGCTGGTCACGTCTTTCCAGCCGCCTATAGCAACCTTATTGTCGCGCACGTCGACCGCTACGATGATGCGCTTGCCGTACTTATCTATCGCCTGCCGTAAGACATCCGGGTTGTAGATAGCCAGCGTCCCGACGATAACGTGATCGATCCCGGCATCGAACAGGCTGTCGAACGATTTGAGGCTTCTGATGCCGCCTCCGACCTGCAGCGGGATGTCGACGGATTTCTTTATATTCCTGATGATCTCTGAATTGTTGCTCATGCCCTGAAAGGCGCCGTCAAGGTCTATCACGTGAAGTCTTTTTGCGCCCTTGGCCTGCCAGATCTTCGCCATAAAGACCGGATCCTTGGAATAAATGGTCTCGGCCTCGATCTTTCCCTGAGTCAGCATCACGCAGTTCCCGCCCCTAATGTCAATCGCAGGTATTATAAGCATTTAGTTACCTCGTTAATGAAGTTTTTTAGCAGTTTTATCCCTGTCGCGCCGCTTTTTTCAGGGTGAAACTGGCATGCCCAGATATTGTCTTTTTCTATGGCGGAACAGAACTCGGAGCCGTAAACGGTGCTGCCGGCTGTTATTTTCTTATCGTCAGGAACGGCGTAATATGAGTGCACAAAGTAAAAATATGAATTATCGGGGATACCCTTGAAAATGCCTTTCTTCGCGCGGTTCACTCTTACCGTGTTCCACCCCATGTGCGGTATCTTTAGCTTTCTTTGAGCTGCCGGCGCTTTCTTGAAATCGAATTTTTTGACCATCCCCTTTACGATATCAAACCCCTTAAATCTTCCTTCCTCTTCGCTTTCGGTGAACAGGAATTGGAAACCCAGGCATAGACCCAAGTACGGTTTACCGGAAAGGACCGCCTCTTTGACGGTCTTATCGAGCCCCTCGCGCCTGAGATATTCGATCGCCGGGCCGAAAGAACCGACCCCTGGAAGGACCACGCCGCTGGACGACCGGATCGTCTTCTTGTCGGAAGTAACCGAAACGTCCGCCCCCGCGAGTTCCAGCGCCTTTCCGACGCTCCTCAGGTTCCCCATACCGTAATCTATAAGCGCTATCTTTGGTTTCATAGTAAATCAATTTTATTTATGAGATCCGGCGGATTAACGATCCTTCAATAACTCTTATAATCGTCCCTTGGTTGAGGGTATGCCCTTCTGCCCTTTGTCTATCTGTACGGCCTGTCTGAGCGCCCTGCCGAAACCCTTGAAAACCGACTCCGCTATGTGATGGTTGTTCGAACCGGCCTTTTCTTTGACATGAAGCGTTATCCCCGCGTTGATAGCCAAAGCGTAAAAGAATTCCTTCAACAACCCGAAATCAAAACCTTCTTTCCTGTGCTTGAAGTTTACTTTATATTCGAGATAAGGACGGCCTGAAATATCCAGCGCTACGTATGAGAGCGCTTCATCCATAGGGAGAAGAAAATTCCCGTAGCGGTTTATTCCCTTTTTATTCCCGATAGCTTTTTTCAGTGCCTGGCCGAGCGTAATACCTATGTCTTCGACCAGGTGGTGATCGTCGATGGCTGTATCGCCTTTTGCGTTGATTGACAACGACATGCGCGAATGAGCGGCCAAAAGGACGAGCATATGGTCCATGAACGGGATCGTGGTCCGGATTTTCACGGGAGACGGTCTTTCGAGGTTTAGCGCGATCTCGACGCGAGTCTCTTTGGTCTTCCTCACTATCCTGGCTGATCTGTTTTTCATATCCCTTCCTCTTTAATGGCAAAAACCGCTCGAGCCCGTGTCGAGAATATCCTTTTCAGCGAGGTCGCATTTCTTCAGCGCGGTTTCGAGTTTTTCGAGCAGTGCCACTTCTTCAAAAGAATACACGAGCGACGGAGCCATGCCCAACTCATCCGGCCCCGAATCCGACAGGAGCGACAGTATAAGCTCTATATCCCTCACCGACAAGTCGACTTTCATTTTTGCCTCTCCCTGATCTCAATGGATCTTCCGTGTTCTATCAATCCTTCGGCCCGGGCGATACTTTTGATCCAGCCCGCACCCGCCGCAAGCGACTTCTCCGAGAACTCGATAAAACTTGTCCGTTTGAGGAATGTACAGACGGAAATGCCGCTGGAAAACCTGGATGCCCCGGCCGTAGGCAGGGTATGAGAAGGACCCGCCCAGTAATCACCCGCCGCCACGGGCGAATAGTTGCCTATAAACACGGCTCCAGCGTTATGTATATTAGCTGCGATCCTTCTCGCGTTTTTTACCGCTATCTCAAGATGTTCGGGAGCGATACCGTTTACCAGTTCGACCGCCCGCCCCAGGGAACATTTGACGGCTTTGAACTGCTTGCCGCCTGCTTTCACTCCGAGGACGCTGTTTACACCTCTTAAGATCCTCCGGGAATCCGTAAATAAATACGCCTTTGCGTCGGGGGCATGTTCGAGCTGGGCCAGGATATCCCGGGCGATAAATCTCTCGTCCGCGGAATCGTCGGCGATGATGGCGATCTCGCTCGGACCTGCGAGAGAATCTATGCCGGTCCTGCCGAAAACCTGGCGTTTTGCCTCGTTGACGTATTTATTGCCGGGGCCTACTATCAAATCGACTTTTGGTATGCTGGCGGTTCCGAAAGCAAGAGCGGCAATGGCCCAGGGGCCTCCGACACGGTAAATCTCGCTGACGCCGGAGATGCGGGCGGCGTAAAGCACTCCGGGCGTGATATTACCGGGAGGAGAGACTATGACTATTTTTTTGACCCCGGCCGCTCTCGCTGGAATGGCCGTCATAAGAACCGTAGACGGGTAAGAAAACCTTCCTCCCGGAACGTATATCCCCACGCTCTCAACGGACCTTATTACCTGCCCTGTTGTTGCGCCCAACCGGCTCATGCTCCAGGAAAAGCTCATATTCTTGAGTTCCCGGTCGTGAAAACTTTTAACGTTTGAAGCGGCTTTATCCAGGGCGTCCCTCAATAATACCGGAATACCCGCCGAAGAACGCCTGATCTCGGCTTCTCTTACCCGGAGGCCGGACCGGCTGAGATTTACACCGTCAAATCTTGCTCCGAAACGCAGCAGGGCGTTGTCACCGTCTCTTTCAACGGCGCTCAGTATTTTTGCAATATATCCTGCCAGATCAATTGTTTTCATAATTATAAATTATACAAAAACTAAGGCGGTTTAGCAATGCAGGCGGGTTATATCGGCCCCGAGTTTTTTAAGCTTCTTTTCCAGGTGTTCGTAGCCGCGGTCAAGGTGGTAAACTCTCAAGATCTCCGTTTTTCCTTTAGCCACGAGGCCGGCCAGCACCAGGGCCGCGCCCGCTCTCAGGTCCGAGACCATCAGCGGCGCGCCGGACAGCCCGCCAACGCCTTTAATTCTCACCTTATTGCCCTCAATACGGATGTTAGCTCCCAGTCTTTGAAGCTCGCTTACGTGCATAAAACGGTTTTCGAAGACCGTCTCTTCTATCTTCGATCCGCCTTTAACGAGAGCCATGAGGGCCATCCACTGCGCCTGCACGTCTGTGGGAAAGCCGGGGTATATGCCGGTCTTGATATTCACCGGTTTAAGGTTTTTAACCCAGGTGGCGCGGACAAAATCTTCTCCTGACTTGATCCTCAATCCTGCCCTTGAAAGCTTTTCAATGATTGTCTTGATATGCCCGGGGTTTACGTCCGTCAGGCAGACGTCACCCTTGGTTATAGCCCCTGCGACCAGGTACGTCGCCGCTTCAATCCTGTCGGGTATGACGCTGTGGCGGAATCCTCTCAACCTGCTGACGCCGTGGATGGTCAGCGTTTTCGTCCCGCCTCCCCTGATGTCGGCCCCCATTTTGACGAGTACCGACGCGAGGTCCGATATCTCGGGTTCCCTGGCCGCGTTCTCGATCACCGTCTTGCCTTTGGCGAGCACGCTTGCCAGCAGAAGGTTCTCGGTGGCGCCGACGCTCGGGAAGCGAAGGCGTATATTGGCTCCGCGCAGCTCTTTCGTGTTAACTTCCGCGTAGCCGCCCTGCAGAATAATATCAGAACCCAGCTTTTTGAAACCGTCAAGATGAATGTCGATAGGCCTTGCCCCTATGGCGCACCCCCCCGGCAGAGAGACCTTCACGTGGCCGAGCCTCGCGAGCAGAGCGCCCATCACGAGGACACTGGCCCTCATTTTCCGGACCAGTTCGTAAGGCGCGGACGATTTAAGCTTTCCGTTGCGTTGGATCACTACCTTCTTGCCGCGGCGCGAAACGTTCTTGCCTATATAGCTTATGAACCCGATAGTGGTGTCAATGTCCGCCAGGTCCGGCACGTTATCGACAACGCACTCGTCGTCCGTCAAAAGCGAAGCGATAAGGATCGGGAGCGCCGCATTCTTGGAACCCGATATCCTCACCGTTCCTCTAAGCCGTTTTCCACCGTGAATGACTATTTTATCCATTGTTAACCTCGGTATTAAGCTCCAATCGGCAGGTTGTAAGTAAGTTCAAAATCTGCATATCATCGGGGCTGATCGCCTGTTACCGCTGTTGAGCTATAACTACCCTCTCAAGAGCGGAATAGTCTTTAACGACCTTCAATATATCGAATCCGTGTTCCGAGACTATGGCCTGTATCTGCGCTGATCTATACGCGTTCATTTCAAATGCCAGGAACCCGCCTTTCTTAAGGTATTTTCCGGCTCCGCCCGCGATAGACCTGTAAAAATCCAGGCCGTCCTCTCCTCCGAAAAGAGCGGAAACCGGCTCAAAGGAAAGTTCCGGGGCCAGCCCTCCTTTTTCGGAATCGGCAATGTATGGAGGGTTTGAAACTATCATATCCACCCTTCCCTCAAGCGCGTCACCCGCGAATGCTTCGAACAGGTCTCCGCGCCTTAAGGTTACTTTGCCGGAAACCCCGTTCGCATCGACGTTAGCCTGAGCGACCCTCAAAGCTTCGATGCTGATATCGGAAGAATAGACTTTATGCGCCTGAGTGAGCTTCGCTAGCGCAACGGCTATGTTACCCGAACCAGTTCCGATCTCGAGCAGGATGTCGATCGGGCGGCTCTTCAGGAAGGACTGAATCTCTTCCACGAGGAGCTCCGTTTCAGGCCTCGGGATGAGCGTAAAACAGTTGACGCTGAAATTAAGGCCCATGAACTGATGCTCTCCCAGCAGGTAAGAGACTGGTTTCCGGCTCCTGCGCCCTATTATGAGTTCCTTGAATCTCTTGAGATCAGTTTCCGCCACAGGTTCGTCTTTTATCAGATAAAGCTGGAGCCTCTTGCAGTTGAGGACGTGGGATAGAAGAAGCTCCGCATCCAGGCGGGCGTCGGGTATCTCGGCGCCGTTTAAATACGCGGTAGTCCAGTCGACAACCTTACCTACGGTCCAGCTGCTTTGCATATGGATTATTCCTGGGATCCAGCGAGCGGCGCGAGCCTACGCTTCCGGTTCTGAAAGCTTTTCTTCCTGGTCAGCTGTGATAAGTTTTTGTATAAGCTCGTCTATATCGCCCTCGAGCACTTCGGCGAGCCTGTAGATGCTGAAATCTATCCTGTGATCGGTTATTCTGTTTTGAGGAAAATTATAGGTGCGTATCTTCTCCGACCTGTCTCCCGTCCCGACCTGCGATTTCCTGTCCTTGGACATCGCCTGTTGCATGTCGAGCTCTTTTTTCTCGAGCAGCTTCGCTCTCAATATCCTCATTGCCTTTGACCTGTTCTTCATCTGGCTGCGCTCGTCCTGGCAGGCGACGACGATGCCGCTTGGAATATGCGTGATGCGTATGGCCGACTCGGTTTTGTTGACGTGCTGGCCGCCCGCGCCGGAGGCTTTGTACGTATCTATCCTGAGGTCCTCGGTTTTGACTTCAACATCATAGTCTTCCGCCTCGGCGAGGACCGCGACGGAGACCGCGGAAGTGTGGATCCTGCCGCTGGCCTCGGTTTTCGGAACGCGCTGCACCCGGTGAATGCCTCTTTCGAACTTGAAACTCTGCCAGACTTTTTTCCCGGAGACATTGAAGATCACTTCTTTAAACCCGCCGAGGCCGGTGGCGTGACTGTCCAGCAGCTCGGTTTTCCAGCCCTTTTTCTCGGCGTAGCGCGTGTACATCCGAAAGAGATCTCCGGCGAAAAGGGCGGCCTCGTCACCGCCCGTACCGGCGCGGATTTCCATAATGATGTTCTTGCCGTCGTTAGGATCCGGAGGCAGTAGCATAAATTTTAGCTCGGTCTCCAGCGCCTTCTTTTTTGCCTGTATCTCTTCATACTCGCTGGCGGCGATGAGCTTTATCTCCTGGTCCGTCGAGTTCTTCAGCTCGTCGAGATTCTTCAACTCGGCATTGAGACGTTTGAGTTCGCCGTATTTCTGCATGACAGGCAACAGCGTAGAGTGCTCCCGGGAGAACCTGAGATAAGACTCGTTATTGGCGATGATCTTGGAATCGCTCAGGAAGCCTTCAAGCTCCTTGTAGCGAAGCTCAAGGGATTCAAGTTTTTTTTCTATCATTTTTGTTCCTCGAATTAAACCGGGCCCTTTACCGGGATCCCGCTCCCCTGTCCGGAAGCGGACGGGAAGACGGGCTCTAAAACTTACACGTCATCCGGTTAAAAAAATGACAGAGCTATGTTTTTTCAACATGGCTCTGTCGTTTTTAAGCTTTAAAATCTATTTCTCTTTTTTGGTTTCTTTTTTCGGCTCTTTTTTCACTGCGGTGAGCTTCACGCGTTTCGGCGATGTCGAAAGTATTTTGGATTTCGGTTTCTTTGCCGCCGTTTTCGGCGCCGCTTTCTTTATGACGACCGTTTTCCCCTCGGTTTTGGCGAAACGTTTATGGAACCTCTCTACCCTGCCCGCGGTGTCAACGAGCTTCTGTTTTCCGGTGAAGAACGGATGGCAGCTGGAGCAAATTTCGAGCCTGATGACCGGTTTTGTTGAACGCGTCTTGAAAGTGTGCCCGCAGGCACAGGTTACGACTGCTTCTTTGTAATCCGGGTGAATGCCTTCTTTCATTTATTTGGTTCTCCTTTCGTTGATTGCCTGCTCATTATGCCAAAAAATACCTTCAAAGTCAAATTTGAGGCCTGAATTTAATCCACCGGAACTCGCCGCCGTTCCAGGAACGGGTAGGATCGACCGCGGCGGCGTTAAAAATATTTCAAAAATGTCAAAACATTGCTATAATGACGATTATTTTAAAGAACGGGTCCGGCTGACAGCGCGTAATGGAGCATGATCTAAATGAACACAAAACCTGCCTCAATATCCGTCCTGATCGGCTCGCTGGCGCTCATGGTTATAACTTACTTCAATAAATCCTTGCTCAATTCCTGTTTCTCGGAAGTTTCATTTTACTGCGTCCTGGCACTCTTCGTCTGCTGGGTAATAGTTACGGCCTCATATTTTCTTAAGACCGGCTTCGCTCTCCGGCTGTTCGCCGTTACTTACTGGAAAGGCGTCGTATTTTCACTGATCCTGTCGGGCATTGTATTTGCCGGCGCGAGACCGTATTTCAGGGTCCTGAGCGACGAAACTAATTTATTAGCGGTCTCGAAGTCGATGCTCTACGAAAAAAGAGTGGATAACGCAACAATCGGGCAATGGTACTATTACGATTATCATCCTCTCTTACGGGAGAATGAAAAACGGCCTTTCCTTTTCCCCTTCCTGACCTACGTCATTCACGCGACAACCGGCTACAGGGTTTCAAACCCTTTTGTACTGAACTTCGCGCTATTTTTTTTACTGCTTTCCTTGATCTTTGTTTATATAAAAGGACGCTTTGGCGCGCCCTACGCTTACTCAGCGGTCCTGCTGGTGGCGGCGCAGCCTGTCATATCCCAGACAGCCGCTTCGGGAGGGTTCGACCTCTTGATGGTAGTGTTCGTTTTTATTTCCTTCGTATGCCTGCGCGCCTATTTGACGGACTCCAATGAGAACAGCTTCAGCCTGCTCTGGATCAACCTGCTTATGCTTTCCAACACGCGGTATGACGGTTTGTTATTCATGGTTATCGCTATCGCGGCGCTGTTTATTTTAAAACGGCTTAAATTGAGTTACCTGAGTTCCGGCCTTGTATTCATAACCCCGTTCTTAATGCTCCCCGTTTTTTGGCAACGCATATGCCTGCGCACCAATTTCGAGAATCCCCCGGCCGTCAGCGTTTTTTCAGTCCCGAATGTCATTTACCATTCCGGCTTGTTTTTGAAAACACTTTTCGACTTCAGCTTTTACTACCCCTACGCGACGCTGATAAACATCCTGGGGGCGGTGTCGGCCGTCTATTTTGCGTATTTAGCGGTGCTCGAACACTGGCCCGACGGCAGGAATGGCAGAGACCTCGCGCTCATAACCGTTCTATGTTTCGCGGGTTACTGGATAACGGTGACTTCTTATTATTTTGGCGACCCGCTCCACCCCACCTCGAGCAGGTTTTTCAGCCTGACGGCCATGGCGCTTTCCCTGCTCTGCGTGATGTCTCTGGAAAGGGCCTTTGTTTTCAATAAAATTAAATTACTCGCGCCGGCCGCCGCGGCGGCGTTATTTCTCCTTTATAACCCGGTTTCCATAACAAACAGTTTTTCCAATACTTTATTCCTGCCGAGAGAATACAGGCAGGAGACGGACTTCTTTAAGGCCCTCGGCACGAATAATATCATGATAATAGCCGGGCGGCCCGGACAGTTTACGGTTGACAATTTCAGTTCCGTCGACTTCAACTACGTAAGGATTAACCCGGCTTTCATACCGGCAGAATTAGATAATCACCTCTATCAGCACATCTACGCGATGCAGGAGATCAAGTACAAGACTCAAAACACTTTTCCCGGCGAAGAACTCCCGGCGTCCTTCGATCTCAGCACCGTCCTTGAGTTCCAGAACACGCAGGAAAGCTTCATTCGTATTTCCGAAATACTGCCCGCCGGATCCAAAGTAATTTTGCCCGGCCGGAAGGCAAAAGAAAAAACCGGGAAATAATATCTTTCCCGGCCCTTAAAATTTATCACCGCCTGATCAACCGGCAGCCCCGCCGCAACCGTGCACTAACCGCCCGCCCTTCCACTATCTTTCGCTGCTGGATATCTCCATTGATTTCAGGAAATCCTTGTTCGATTTTGTGGCGGAAAGCTTTTCTATCAGCAGTTCCATCGCCTCGATCGGATTTAAAGGTGTTATCACCTTTCTCATTATCCAGACCTTGTTCAACTCGTCTTCCGAAAGGAGCAGTTCTTCCTTACGGGTACCGGAACGCGTGATGTCTATCGCCGGGAAAACGCGGCGGTCGGCCAGTTTCCTGTCGAGGTAGACTTCGCAGTTGCCGGTGCCTTTGAATTCCTCGAAAATGACGTCATCCATCCTGCTGCCGGTCTCCACGAGCGCCGTCGCTATGATCGTGAGGCTTCCGCCTTCCTCTATGTTCCTGGCGGCGCCGAAAAAGCGTTTCGGACGCTGCAAAGCGTTTGAATCAAGACCTCCCGAAAGGACCCTGCCGCTCGAAGGGGTTACGGTGTTATACGCCCTGGCAAGCCTCGTAATGGAATCGAGCAGTATCACCACGTCTTTGCCGTGTTCAACGAATCTTTTCGCTTTTTCCAGCACCATCTCCGCTACCTGGATATGCCTGTCCGAAGGCTCGTCAAACGTTGATGATATGACTTCACCTTTGACCGAACGCTGCATATCGGTAACTTCTTCGGGCCTTTCATCAATGAGGAGCACCATGAGGACGATCTCGGGGTGGTTTTCGGTCACCGCATTGGCAATCTTCTGCAAAATAACAGTTTTCCCTGTCCTGGGAGCCGCATTGATAAGCATCCTCTGTCCCTTGCCGAGAGGGACCAGCAGGTCGAGTATACGGGTTGAGAGTTCGTCGCGTTTGGTCTCAAGATTTATCTTGGTATTCGGGTATAGGGGAGTGAGGTTGTCGAACAGCGACCGTTCCCGGATGTTTTCCAGGTCCTGGGCGTTGACGGATTTTACCTGCAGCAGCGCAAAGAACCGCTCCTGGTCTTTAGGGGGACGGACATAACCCGCCACCGTATCGCCTTTCCTGAGGGCGAATTTTTTTATCTGCGAAGGGGATATATATATGTCGTCGGGGCCCGGCAGGTAGTTGTAGTTGGGAGAGCGCAAGAAACCGAATCCGTCAGGCAGTATTTCCAACACTCCTTCGTCATAAACAAGGTTGTTCTCTTTTGTCTGTGCCTCGAGTATTTTAGCGATAAGCTCCTGTTTTCTGAGTCCCGCCACCGTTTCCAGCTTCAAGTCCTTTGCGATCTGGGTCAGCTCGACGATCGTGCGCTTAGACAGAGCTGTAACGTCCATGGATGGTTCCATTTTTTCCTCCTGCGGTTTGTTTGCCGTGATTTTAGATTTGTTGTTCGAAGAAATGATAAGAAATTCCTATTGTTTATCCGTTCCGATAGGCCGCTTGAAAAGACAGACGATTCTCACTGCAGCCGTATGAATGAGCATACTATGAAATTGTAGCAGTTTTTGGGAGTGTTCTCATGATGCGGAATCAAAACAATGTTAATGATTTACCAACACTAAGGTAAGCCTGGGTAATCAAACTGTTCGGCTAGTTAACTATCTTTATTATACTTATTTGAACTGTTTTGTCAATACCTCCAATATATTTTTTACGCATTTTTTAAACTCGCCGCGGGTTCCTGAGTTGTCGATAACGTAATCTGCTTTTCTTCTCTTTTCCTCCAGCGGCATCTGGCTGGAGAGCCGCAACGATATCTCGCGGGCGCTTAAACCGTCTCTTTTTCTGAGCCTCTCCCGCTGAACTTTCTCGGGGAGCCAAACCACGATTACTTTGTCCGCGAAACGGTTCAATCCTGTTTCAAAGAGCAGGGGCACGTCTATTATTACGAAGCTCTCATTCTTGAGGGCCAGGAGCTGCCCGCGGACCTCCTCCATTATGCAGGGGTGCAGTATAGCTTCCAGTTTTTTTCTTTTAAGCTGATCGGAGAATACCGCCGAACCCAGTTTTTTCCTGTTTAGAGAACCATCTTTATTGATAACTTCTGCTCCGAATGACCGGGCTATCCTGGTCAGCGCGCCCCCCCCCCTCGCGCACATCCGCCGCGCTATGGCATCGCAGTCGATCACCGCGGCTCCAAGCCGTTTGAACTCTCCAGAGGCGCTGCTCTTTCCCGAGGCTATTCCGCCGGTCAGGGAGATGATGTGGATATTTGTTTTTCCGAATGGATTTTTGAGGCCTGTCATTTTTCCTCAGCTAACAAGTTTGATCAGGTTGTTCCAATCAGGACCGGCTTTAAGGTCCGCTACGAGAGGCACGTCCAGCTGCATCGCGTTTTCCATCTTGTTTTTTATTTGCGGAGCCATGGCGGCGATTTCTTCGTCGGGAACCTCGAACAGGAGCTCGTCGTGGACCTGCACCAGCATCCTCGTCCCAGACCCGGTCTCTTTGAGGAACCTGTAGATATTTATCATGGCGATCTTGATGATGTCGGCCGACGTGCCCTGTATGGGCGTGTTCAAGGCCATCCTTTCCGAGAACCCCCTGATCTGTCCGTTCTTTGAATTGATGTCGGGAAGATAGCGGATCCTTCCCGTGACCGTGGCAACGTAACCCTTCTCGGCCGCGGACTTCACTATCTCCTGCATCCACCGCTTAACTCCGCTATAACGCCTGAAGTAGTTTTCGATGTATTCCTTTGCTTTCGCAGGGCTTATGCCCAGCTGCTGGGCGAGGCTGTAAGATGACATCCCGTAAATTATGCCAAAATTGATGGTCTTTGCTATTCGCCTGAGCTCCGGAGTGACCTCCGCGTTCCCGACGTTAAAGACCTCTTTAGCCGTCGCGGAATGGACGTCCCCTTTTTCGAGAAAAGCTTTCCTCAGCACCTCGTCTTTAGTGATGTGAGCGAGAGCCCTCAGGTCGATCTGTGAATAATCCGCGGAAAGAAGCGTGCAGCCCTTTTCAACTATGAAGCATTTTCTTATCATCCTGCCGTAATCCGTCCTAACGGGGATATTCTGCAGGTTAGGAGTCGACGAAGAAAGCCTGCCCGTAGCCGTAACGGCCTGATTGAATGAAGTGTGCACCCTTTGGGTTTTCTTATCCGCGAGTTCTATCAGCGCGTCCAGATAGGTCGATTTCAGCTTCTGGAGCTCGCGGTAATCAAGTATCCTCGCGGGCAGCCTGTTTTGCAGGGAAAGCACTTTCAGGACCTCTTCATCCGTGCAATTGCCAGTCTTGGTCTTCTTGATGACAGGCAGCTTTAGTTTCTCAAAAAGTATTACCGAGAGCTGTTTGGGAGAATTCGGATTGAATCTTTCGCCGGCTATCTCGTAAAGGTCGTCTTCGATCTTTTGGATCTCGCCGGAGAATTCAGAAGATACTTCCTTTGTATAGGGAATATCTACCTTTATGCCGAGCCATTCCATCATGGCGAGAACTTCGACGAGCGGCATCTCGATGCCGTAAAACAAGTCCTCTATATTTTTTTCCTTTAAATCAACCGCGAACTTCTTGGCCGCCATCATTACCGCGCAGGCGTCGGCCCCGGCATAAGGCGCGACATTGGCTATGTCGATCCTGTCCATGGTAGTCTGCCTGGCGCCTTTCCCGATGAGCTCTTCTATCTCGGTCATCCTGAAACCGAAATGTTCAAAGATCATGGTTTTGAGCCCGTGGCTGTTCTTGGACGGGTTAAGGCAGTAAGAGGCGATCATCGTGTCAAAATAGAGGCCGGCCATCTCTATGCCGTAGCGCTTCAGTACTAACAGGTCGTATTTGAGGTTCTGGCCGAACTTCTTGACCCCGGGGTCTTCGAGCACGGGCTTTAAGGCGCCGAGGACCGTGCTCAAACCGATCTGCTCCGGAACACCCGGGTAATCGTGGGAAACGGGTATATAAAAAGCTTTCTTTTCGTCGAACGCGATCGAAATTCCCACGAGAGCGGCCTCGAGAGGGTTCAAGCCAGTCGTTTCGGTATCTATGGAGATCGATCTTGTCTCTCTGGCGGTTTTGACGATCTCCTCAAGTTCCGACGCGAGCAGAACAGTTTTAACTTCCACCTCGTACTCCAGCAACCGCTCGCCTTTATCGCCTCCGGGCAGTATTTCGTCAAGCAGGCTTTTAAACTCACATTTCCTCAAAAACTCCGCGACCTCGTTATCGAGAGGAGCTTTCACGACGCAGTCTTTCCAGCTTATCCCGAGCTTTACGTCGTCTTTGAGCACCACGAGGCTCTTGCTCTCCTCCGCCTCGAGCCTTCCCCCCTTGATCAGTTCCTTAATTTTACCTTCCAGGCTCTCCGCGTTGCCGAGAACACCTTCAAGACCTCCGTAGCGCTGCAACAATTTTACCGCTGTCTTTTCGCCTATGCCCTTTATGCCGGGAACGTTGTCGGACGAGTCGCCCATGAGCGCGAACATGTCGACAAGCTGACCGGGCTCAAGCCCGTATTTGGCTTTCACGGCTTCAGCATCGAAAAGAATGTCCTTGCCTTCGTTCCATACCTTGATGTTGCCACCCACGAGTTGCAGCGCGTCCTTATCCGAGGTCACTATCACGACCTCGGCTCCGTCTTTTGCGGCCTGAGTCGCCAGGGTGGCGATAAGGTCGTCCGCCTCGTAGCCTTCCATTTCGATGTTCGAGATATTCAGCGCTCTCGCCGCTTCCCTGGCGATCGGCATCTGGTTCTTGAGCTCGTCGTCCATCTTCTTGCGCTGCGCCTTATAAGTTAAGAATTGTTTGTGCCTGAACGAGGGGGAAGGGTGGTCGAAGCAGATAACCATGTAATCGGGTTCTTTTGTCTTGCCGATCTTCAGTATCATCCTGATAAAACCGTAGATGGCGTTCACCATCTCGCCCTTGGAAGTCGTAAGCGGAGGCAATGCGTGGTAGGCCCTGTGAATGTACGAATTTCCGTCAATGATATAGAATGAAGGCATAGGAAATGCTCTAAGGATGCTTAGCTCTGCGGTTTTTTGTCGTAAGATGTGCCTTTGATACCTTCAACGTATTCCTGAGCGGCGTAGGACGCGAGCGCGCCGTCGCCGCAGGCCGTAACCACCTGCCTCAGGATCTTTTTGCGGGCGTCCCCGCCGGCGAATATACCTTCGCTCGAGGTCTGCATATTTTCATCGGTTATAATGAACCCTTTTTCGTCGGTCACGACGGCGCCTTTTAAAAACGCTGTGTTCGGGTCCTGTCCCACAAAAATGAACACGCCGTCCGTCCTGTGCTCTTCGACGGCTCCGCTTACCGTGTTTTTCAGGGTTACCGCTTCAACGCAGTCTTTTCCGTTTATCTTTTCAATGGTATAATTGAGTTTAAGGCTAATCTTAGGATTCGCCTTTATCCTTTCCTGGAGCACCTGCGCCGCGCGGAGCCTGTCCCTGCGGTGGACAAGGGTAACCGTGCTCGCGAACTTTGTCAGGAACGCGGCCTCCTGGACCGCCGAGTCGCCGCCCCCGACAACGGTAAGGTTCTTACCCTTGAAGAAAGGCCCGTCACAGGTCGCGCAGTAGGAAACGCCTTTCCCGATAAAATCAAGTTCGCCGGGGACCTTCAGGTGTTTAAAGTTAGCTCCCGTCGCGAGGATAACAGCCGCGGCCTTATAAGTTTTCTCCGTCGTAATGACCGTTTTGCCGCCGAGCGTATTGGAGCCGTTCTCTATCATAAACACTTCTTCTGTTTTCACCTCGAGGCCGAACCTTTCGGCTTGCGCCCGCATTTTCGATGCGAGCTCGAACCCGCCCACGCCTTCGCTGAAACCCGGGTAATTCTCGATCCAATCCGTTATTACCGCCTGGCCGCCGCAACCCATTCGTTCAAGGAGCAACGTCTTCATTCCGCCTCTGGCGGCATAAATACCGGCAGTCAGGCCCGATGGGCCTCCGCCGACTATGATGATATCGTATAATGTTGTTTCCATTTAAGCAGGTAAGTAAGTGTCCGTAGCTGCTAGCTTTGCCCCCGTTAAAGCAGGCTGTCTATGATTTTTTTGAGCTCGACCTTCGATTTGAATCCGACGATCCTCTGGGCGGCTTTTTTATCCTTAAAGAACATTATGGTCGGGATCGAGGTGATCTGATATTTAGAACTGATGCTCATGTTCTCATCCGTATTGACTTTGCCGACCTTGACCCTGCCCGCGTATTCTGCGGCCAGTTCCTCTATCACCGGGGCTATCATCTTGCACGGGCCGCACCATGGAGCCCAGAAATCTACAACGACGGGAATGGAAGAATTAAGCACCTCTGTCTCAAAGTTCTGCTCATTGATAATAATTTCCGACATAAAATCCTCCTGTAATCACGGATCTTTCGGCCTTCTGTTTCTTGTGACATTTTATCAAACTAGAGAACACTAAGTCAAAACATATTTTGCGGCGGATCACAGCGGCGAATAATTATTTCAGCCCGGCCCCTCCAGCCGGTATATCGAATACATCGGCGCCCCATCCCTTCTGTTTACGGCCCCCTCGAACATGAGACGCATATTATGTTTACCGGCATATTCCTTCAGCCATCCTATCCGCCTCTCGCCCTCACCAAACAAAGAATAATCACTGCCGTCGGAGACAAAATACGCGAGTCTGTGGCGGGCGACGATCTCATCGATTTTGCCGAAAAAAATGATCCTGTTTTCGGGACAGAACTGAAAATCCTCAATTCGTTCGTCCTTACCTGAGCCGCCCGATCTTTCCGACGAATTTGCCCCCACTGCACCCCTGCTTTGCAAAACAAGGTCTTCATACACAAAATTGCTCAAGACGTAAGCCGGGTAAAACCTGTTTTCAGAAATGTAGCCCGCTAATTTCTCTAAACTCGCGCCTAATCCGTAATATAACTTTGCCGTTCGGTCATACCTGGAAAGGTATACGCTGAGCATAGCCGATTCGGCCAGGACAGACAGCACAAGGATAAGAATAGATAACAACTTTAAGTACACTGCCGGTATCCGGCTGCCGGGCTTAGACGCGTAGAGGTTATAAATGAACAGCGCCGTTATGAACTGGGGAAAGGGATATAATATGCCGAGATGAATATACCGCCAGTTCAGAGGAGAGAAGAGAGATGTCAAGAACATGGCTGTATAAAATGTATAAACGAACAAGATCCTTTTCCTGGTTTTTGGGTCCGGGTAGACGAGGTAGAAGAGATTCGCGAAAAAAGATACCCAGAAGATGCACAAAAGTATCCTGCAGTATGGAACGGTTCTTTCCACTTCCCAGAAAATATCGCCGTGCTCCACCATTTCGTTAAACTGAGCGAATCTAAGCTCAAGGTTATGGAGCACCCTCCTGTTTTGGTCTCCCGGCCCGCAGGCTTCAACCGGCACTTTTTCAAACAAATTGAGATACCGTGCCAGCTTTAAAGTACGGCCGCTGGTTGAGAAATTAAAAAATACGAACAGGAAACCGCCGGCGCAAAAAAAAGCCGCAAGAATAAAGAGCTTTTTCAAAGCGGCGGCGCTGAAGCCCCGTTTCAATTCCACGGCGTAAAATATGAGGCCGGCGAGAACCAGACCGATGTACCTTGACGCGATGGAAAGCTTAACGTTCAATCCGGAACCAAGCAAGAAAACCGCCGCGAACAAATAGCCGTTCTTCCCGTTTTTTTTGTAAATAAAATACAGGCACAGGCCTCCCCAGAAAAGCGCATTTATTACGGGTTCGGTGGAATTTAAAGGTTGTCTGACTTGCTGGATAAAGGACGAGTTAATTACAAGCAGCAACAGTGACATTAGCGCGATCTCGAGACCGAACATTTCCCTGACGACATAGTATAGGGCGGCGAGACCGAAAAATACTAACAGGATAAAGCTGATCTTATACACGTGAATGCTTATGCCGAACAAAAAAAAGGCCGGCACCAGGAAATAATCCGGCAAAGAAAAAGTATATCTGCCGTTCTGGGTTAAGGGGAAGTCGGTCCCAAAAATGTTGACCGAGGTTCCGACGGGCTGTGAGATTATCCTATTATGCGTTAATATATTTACCGCGAATATACACTCAGCGGATTCTTCGCTGATCATCGTCTCATAATCGATGTGATAGGTTGAGACGGCTAAATACGCGCTTAAGATCAGCACCACAACAAGTATTTCCGCTTTCAAGCTCAAGCTCTTAAGATCGTTGAGAACCATGCGGGTCATTTATTATCCTGTAACCATTAAGTTATGTGATTTTTAGGCTGACAATTCAGCGTCGATCGAGATATTAACATTTAAACAACGGGTTTCGAATCGATGGTGTTACGCACGTACGAAAGCAGAACATCGACGTTGTAAGGTTTTTGAATGATACCCTTCAGCCCTGATTTCAGCATCCTGTCGGTCTTATCGTTGCCGCTATAACCCGTAGAGACAAGCACCTTTATATCTTCTTTGATCGCCCTCATCCTGGCAAAAACCTCTTCGCTGTCTGTTTCCGGCATTATCATATCGAGCACTACCAGAGAAAGCTCACCGCTCATTTTGCGGAAGATTTTCAAGGCCTCGCCGCCGTTCTCCGCGAGAAGGACTTTGTATCCGTTGTTCTCCAGCACCCTCTTGGCGAGCAGCCTGATCTCTTTTTCGTCATCTACCAGCAGCAGCATCTCGCCCCGGCCCTTGAGCGGCTCCCTGGCTTGTTGCAGTGTCTCTTTTTTCGTTTTCGTGCTGGCGGGAAAATAGACCTTGAATTCGGAACCTTTTCCCGCTTCGCTGGAAACCCTGATGAAACCGCCGTGGTTCCTGACAATGCCGTAAACCACCGAAAGACCCAGGCCCGTGCCGCCCGTGATACCCTTGGTAGTGAAGAACGGTTCGAATATACGGCTGCTCGTCTCCTTATCCATACCGGTGCCGCTGTCCGAGACCGTAAGGCAGACATAACTGCCCGGTTTAGCTTCAATGCTCTTTCTCGCGTCTTCATATGCAAGGGAAACGTTTTCAGTGCTTATCCTTAGCTTGCCTCCCTTTTTCATGGCGTCGCGGGCATTTACGCAGAGATTCATAACAACCTGGCTCATTTGCAGACTGTCGGCTTCCACTAGTTTGGCATCCTTGTCCAGGCAGGTATCTATCGAAATATTCTTCGAGAACGTCTTTGATATTATCTTTACCGTTCCAGCAACAATATCGTTGATGTTCAGGGTGTCTATATGATATTTCCCGCCCCTGGCAAAGGCCAATAACTGCGACGTCAGTGCCGCCGCGTGTTTCGCGCTCTCTTCGATGCCATTTATATCGTCCGCGAACTCTTTCTGGTCGTTGAGCCTGGTTTTCAAATAAGAAACATTCCCTATTATACCTGTCAGGAGGTTATTGAAATCGTGAGCCACTCCACCCGCGAGTATCCCGAGCGATTCCATCTTCTGAAATTGCGCAAGCTGGATCTCCATATTCCTGCGTTCTGTCAAGTCCTTAACGATGCTTCTTATCTCGGTTATTTCCCCCGCGTCGTTGCGAGCCAGATTAGAAGTAACCAGCACCGTCAGCGCTTTGCCGTCTTGCCGTTTGATAAGTAGCTCAAAATCTTTCAAGTAACCATATTCTGTGAGCCCATCCAACACCCTTTCCCTGTCCGCTTTGTTAACATAGAGGTCGTCCGGTATTCTGATCTTCATCGCCTCTTCTTTAGTCGTGTACCCCAGCAACTCGACTCCGGCGCGGTTTATATCTTTGCACGTTCCTTCCGGGGTGCTGATGAAGATCACGTCTTTTGATTCTTCGAAAAGCGTTCTGTATTTTTCTTCCGATTCCCTAAGAGCTCTTTCGGAATTCTCTCTTTCCGTTATGTCCCTGCCGTAGAGGTTCACGTAACCCGACTCGGTGAGGGGGACCACTTCGAATGAAAAGGTATTCCTTTTCAATTTCACTTCCATATTCCTTTTTTTTCCCGAACCCGAGACTTCTTCGATTATTTTATACCACTGCGCGGGAACGGGTTTATCTATCTCGAGTTTCAGGTCGTTAAGCACCCTCACGCCCGAAGGGTTCACGTACAACAACCTGCCGTCTCGGGATATCCTGAGCATCGGGGCGGGGCTCTCGTAGACAAATTTAGCGAGCCTCCTGATTTCATCGACGAACCTCTTTCTCTCAGTTATATCCCTGATGATAATAAGTTTGTGAGGAGCGTCGTCAACCCTGACGGGATGTTCGGATATTTCAGCTATAAGCTCTCGGTCGTCTTTTATTTTGATGACATAGGCATCGCGGACGCTGTCAGTTCCGTCGCCATCCGTGTCTTCGTGATGTTTCTTCGCCGCGGGCTTGTCACCTACCCGCATCATCTCCATTATATCCTTGCCGAGCACTTCCTTATTTGCATATCCTGTCAGCTTCTCGAACGCCCTGTTGCAGTCTACGAGTCTGCCGCCGGCATCGCTTAACGCGTAAGCTTCGGGCGAAGAATCGTAAAGGGCCATCAGCTTCTCTTCGGAACTTTTAAGCTCTTTCTCGGCGGCCCTGCGAAGCAAAGCTACTGAAGCCTGACTGGCAAAAGTCTCGATGACGGTTTTTTTGTCCGGAGCCGGTTCGTGATCCAGTATGAGAACCGCGTTACCGAATAACTCGCCTTTATTCGAGAAACCGATCTCATAGATATGCGTCTCGTTGAAAAGCTTCTGAATGATCCTGCAGGATACTTCCGGCATCTTTCTCACGGACAATTCATTAAGGCCGCCTTCGAGCTTGAAGAGCTTGCCCGTGCAGAGAGATCTCCTGTTCGCCGGGTCCGGCACATAGCGTCTGTTCAGCAGGGCGCGCCCGGCTGCGTCGACTACTGTTTTTGTGTTTTCTCCGGTTCCGACCAGGCTGGTTATCTTCACGTATGGAATATTCTTGAGGCATTCTCCGGCAACCACCACTGAGCCCGGGACGAGACCGTTGAGGCACGATGCTATATAGCGGTAAATGTCATTTTCAGGGCTAAGTTCAACGAACCCCATGGCGGCTTTTGAAAGAAAAGTAAGGCTTTCTATGTACTGAATGTGCTTTGCCTCTGTCTCGGCAACCTCGGTAATGTCATCTAAAATGATGACCGCGTTCACGGCTTTGCCGCCTTCCGGGTACGGGTACAGCGACACCTCGTGGTACCTCCTGCCCGTTGCCGGAAACTCTATCCACTCTTTGAAGCTTGCTTTATTGCCCTTTAAACAATTATCGGTATGCTCCTTAATGACCGTGTTAAACGCTTTCTTGCCCAGCAGGTCCGGCATCGTCTTTCCCAGTATCTCTTCTCTTTTCTTTCCCAGCGCCGCGCAATACGCATCGTTGACCGCTTCATAGACGTACTCGCTGTTGACCACGCTCATCAATTCGGACGAAGCGTTAACTATGGCCTTATATTTCTCCCGCATTCCCTCGGTTAGCTTGCCTTTAGTGACGTCCCTGAGAAAACCCCTGATCGTAGCCGCTCCGTCTGCCGCACTCTTTACGCTGCAGACGCCCTCCGCGAACACCGTGCCATTTTTTTTCGAAATAAGGCTTAATTCAGAATCATCCGCTTTGCCGCCGGAGGTCAGCTTATCCAGGATCGAGTTCCAGCGTCCGGTGCTCTCCACGCTAATCACGTCATTAATTCTCATCCCGAGCAGTTCCGGTCCCGTATATCCCATTCTCTTCTGGAATGAAGGGTTGGTGTAAAGTATGCCCCCGTCCAGACGCGAGACGAATATCATATCGTTGGCGTTCTCGCAGATATCCCTGTATCTTTCGTCGCTTTCTTCCAGTTCGCTTGTTATTTTTCTATTCCTCAGGCGCAGTTCAGCCTCTTTAAGTTCTCTTCTGACTACAGGAACGAGGCGACCCAGCTTGTCCTTCAGGATATAGTCACTAGCACCTGCCTTCATCACTTCAATGGTTATTTCCTCGCTGACTTTGCCTGAAACCACGATGAACGGCAGGTCAATGTTCTCCTTCTTAAGCATATCAAGAGCGGCAAAGGCGCTGAAACCGGGAATGATATAATCACAAATAATTATATCCCATTTACACCGTTCAAGAGCGGCAGAGAGCTCGGCGGCGTTTTTCACGCGGACATATATAGCGTTATACGTCCTCGTAAGTTCGCGCATGATCAGGACGGCATCGTCTTCGGAATCATCGATGATTAATACGTTAAGGTCCATTCCCATTGCTTTTCCCCCCGCTAGAATATCCATTCGCCGCGCACCTTTTCTATTTCAATAAGGTATTTTATCTTTTCCGCCGCAGGCGCCTCTATGAATACAGCGCCGGAACCTATCTTCTGGTTTAATTGTTTGAGATTGCGAAGCACCTCGCGTTTTACCCGCAGGTCAACGTCATTGTAAAGTTCGAACAGGAGTTCGAAAGTTTCCGGTTTTGCGATGTTCGCCAGAGCCTGCACGATATTTGTCCTGATCGAAGGGTTTTCGCTCCTCGCCATTTTCGTGATAAAATCGACAGCAGCGCCGGGCGCGTATTCGTAGAGGTTCTGCGCCATCAGCGCAATGCGCTCGCGCGCGGACGAAAGCACGGGATCGGTCTCGGCTTCCGCCGGGGTTGAAGTATCCGAGATATATTTCAGAAAGCGTTCCTGCTGATGATTGATAAAATTCTCCCGCTGCCCGTCTTCCGACTTGAATTTACCGTATATCTCCGACCTGACTTTCTTTTCTATCTCTTTGCTCCTCTGGTCTAACGCCATTTCAATGTGCAGTTCATCCTTCTTGTTTATATCTTTGAGGTCTTTTTGAAGTTTACCGGCAGCCAGCTGTTCGTATTTTATGCTCTCCCTGGCCTTTTCAAGTTCTATCAGGTAATCGTTCCTTTTTTCTACTGTTGTCTTGAGCTCATTTTCATATCCGTTAAGCCTGCCCTTATAACTAGCCGCTTCTCTGGTTTTAAACAAAAATAGTATCAGAAAAATAACGCTCGATAGCGAGCTCAGCAGGAACAGGATAACGAACAGCCATATGCGCCAGTCTTTTATCAAAGCGGAATCAAACAGTAAGGCACCCTTTTGGATGGCCTGGTTTTTCACCGGGATGGCAACGGAAGGGTCGGGGAGCTTTAATTGCCGGTCCTGTCTCAATGCAGAGGCGCTCTCTATTCTTGCGGCCGCGGCTTCCCCGGCTATTTTTTCGTTAAGTTTGACCTCGGCGATATTTTCGCGCCGCGTGCTTTTCTCTCTCTGTGCTTCTTTTTCATCTACGGGATATAAAAGGCCTTGCGTCAGTTTATACATCTCCAGGACTTTCTGGTTATCCGGGTCGAGTTTCTTAGCCTTCTCCAGATAGACGTAAGCCTGCCGGTAATTCCGGGTCAGGTGGTCCTGCGTCGCCGCCTCCAGCAGGATCTTTACCATGAACTGTTTGATCTTGCCGTTATCCGGGTCCAGGGCTTGGGCCTTTTCCAGGTTCTCTACGGATTCCGTGATGTTACCCTGCAGGTATTTTTCAGTCCCCGCATTAAAATACACATTCGCGTCGTCGGAAGCGGCACCGCAGAGAACAGGGGTGCACGCCAGGAAAAACAACAACAAAAGTGATCCGTACATTTTACGCTCCATTAATACTCTCATCTATTGGCCGCCGTAGAGATCTATGATATTCTGCACTCTCTTGAGAAGGCCGGAAGCCTCTATGTTATTGGGGTCGATCTTCATGACTTCTATGAGTTCCCCCTTTGCCTCTTTATATGACTTGCCGGCCAAAAATATTTGCGCGTTCGCGAGGTAACCTAGCACCCTGGCCTCCTGGTTGTCAGGCTGCTGCTCCAGTATGAAGTTAACGTGTTCCTTTGCCTCGCCGAAAGAACCATTTTTGTAGGCCTGCCGCGCGTATTCGATCCTTCTGCTCATGTTGTCAGAACTGAGCCTCGCCCTGATCTCTTCTGAAAGTGTTTTCGCTTCTTCGTAAACCGGGTCTATTTTCAGGATCTCCTGCAGTTTTTTAAGCGATAATTCATACTTTTTTTCTTCAAATGCGCGGCGCGCCTCTATGAATTTGACCGCCAATATCTTATCCAGCTTCAGCCGCTCGCGCTCGAACCTGATATTCTCGTCCTGTTTTCTAATAGTCTCTGCGTAATCTGCTTTAGCTTTGTTCAGTTCATTGATCTTTTCAACGGCCCTGATCTCGGCTTCCGTAGCGGGATACCCGTAGCGGAGGTTTAACGAGATGCTCTGCAAACTCGCCAGCGGGTGATAAACAAATGCGTAATCGATGTCGATCTGCCTCGTCACTATCCCGAATCCCGCGGATAACTGCTGTTCGTTCGCTCCAAGCCTCCAGAAAAACCAATCCGGCTTATTGAACTCAAATCCCGTATACCACCTGCTTACGTATTCGCTTTTGAATACATTCAGGGCCTCTAAGTCGCCGTGCCAAGTGAAATTAGTGAAGAGAACGTGCGAAAAACCCGCCCTGGCGGTGAGGGGGAACCTGTCGGGGCCGAGAACCGGCTGGACCGCGTTGAGCAGGCTCAGGCCCCAGGTATGGCCCGGGGCGTAATGATAAATAAGGCCCAGGTCCACCCCCATACCTTTTTCCGAAATAGTATCGATATCCTGGGACAACATTTTAATGTTTATCCCGCAGGAGAGTTCCTTCGATATTTTTGTGCCCGCGCCCACGATGACCGCTGTTTCCTGATCGGAAAAGCTGCCGGTCATTTCCCCCAACGCGTTGGTTTTCTCCGCGTCGCCGGAAGTGAGCCTCACAAGGCTGACACCGAGAGCGCTTCCGGGGGCTACGGGGCAGGCAAATGAAAGAGACGCGAACTGGCTCTGCTCAAAAAGAGGCAGAAAATTGAAACTGGTCTCCTTCCAGTATAGTCCGGCTATGGCTGCGGGGTTGGAATAGATCAGATTTGCCTGGCCGTCGAGCGAAACCTGCGCCAGTCCGAGCGCCAGCCCCCTGGCTCCCCCGCTGAGTTCGCTGAGGTATTCGCCGGGCTGGCCGCCGTTTGCCGAATCGAACAGGGCGTATGCCCGGCCGATACAGATGAAAAACGCGATGAGTGTCGCCAGAGCAAGTTTCAATTTATCTATTCTCCGAGTGTTTCCTTGATCTTCGTCATGAGCATGGCAACGGTGAACGGTTTTTCGAGATACGCTACGATGGATATCTCGGCGCTGGACTGCATCAATTCCTTGAGCTGCCCCCGGCCTGTTATTACTATCACCGGTATCTTTGCCGTTTCGGGATTTTCTTTGAGTTTCAAGTTTACCGAATGGCCGTCCAGTCTCGGCATCATGATATCGAGAAGAATGAGGTCCGGTTTCTGCTCCGCGACTTTCCCCAGCGCCTCCACCCCGTCGTAGGCCTCGCTCACTTCATAGCCTGCCTTCCCCAGCGCGAGCTTTAGGATAGTAACTATGTCACGCTCGTCGTCAACAATAAGAATTCTACGCTTCATGTGATCCTCCCGCTGCATCTATTATTATCGCCTCGTTGAACGGGTAAAAACGGCGTTCACTTAACAACCCCTATTTTTCTTACCTGTTTTTCAGAACCCGAGTATATTTCAAAGATGTACATACCGTTGGCGACGAGTTCGCCATTGTTGTTCTTGCCGTCCCACTGGATCTCGTTCGTATAGCCCGTTGCCTGCCCCCGGGCGCCTTCTGATCCCCGGCTGTATTCCCTTTTATATACCAGGTTACCAGTGAGGCTGTAGATAGCCGCGTTAATATCCATGTCTTCCGTAAGGACATACCTGATCCTCGTAGTTTCGTTCCCCGCTTTGAACGGATTCGGATAATTGGTCAGCGATGATATTTTCGTCGACGGGATGAGCGCTCCGGTCAGCGTGATGAACCCCGTACGATTAAGGTTCGTTGTAAGGTTTTTGCCGCTTTTTGAAATAACCGGCGGCTTGGCCACAAGTTCCCACTTGCCCGCCGTCTCGTTTAGCATCGCGGCCCTCAGGTTTGCCACGGGAACAAGAGTGCCGTCGAAATAACCCTTATTGCCCGAATCCTTATAACCGACGGTAGCGTTGATGTTCAAGGCGCCGGACAACATCCCTGCGGCGTTGCGGGATTTTAAGGGCGCCGCGATAAGGTTATCGTTCACGTCGCATATAGATATGCGGTAAATGTCATCTCCGATAACTCTGATATTCCTCCCGGCTAAAGTATCCTGGTTCGCGGCCATCACGTATTTATTGCCCGCGGGATCGATCTTATCCACTTTGATGTAGCCGTTGTCGGGGAGGCCCTCCAGTATCTCGACGTGCACGCGGCCGTCGGAGCTGTCCGCTTCCTTTCGGCTTAAGACCACCCCCCAAAAAAGCTGGCGGCAGTCCGTGACAAGCCCGAGCGGGTCAGAGGCGGAGACTTTCCAGAAATAAGTGGTTTCCACCTGCAGGGCGGTCGGGTTTAATTTATAGGTGTTCGCGCTGATGGCGGGGATGATCACTTGGGGAAAGAAAGTCAGGCTCGTGGAAAAACACAGCGTGTATGAGACGGTATCCTCGGTATTGGGATCTCCGTTATTCTCCCACGAAAACACGAGGTCTAGCGGAGACCTGGCGCTGCCGTTGTTCGGTGAGATCAGAGAGAACGCATTGGGAGGGTAGTTACTGTTATCTATCTTAAAAGCCCTTGTCGCCGTTCCGGAAAGAGGAGGGTTTCCCGAGTCCGTGGCCACGATCCTTGCCGCGTAACTGGGCCCGTTGGGGTAGAGTTTCGTATTGAGGGAATAAGACTGCAGCGCTGAGTTAAAATGATAGGGATAATGGGTTCCGCCGTCAGAGGAAATATATATGTCGTAAGTGTGCGTATCCGCGGCGTTCGGATCGTTTATGCTCCAAACTATTTTAAGGGTGGCGGATGCGACCGCCAGGTCTTGAGGTGAGACTATAGTAACCGAGGGGGCTTCGTTCGGGTTAAATACGGTGAACGTACCCGCGGACACGGAATAATCACTCAGGCCTCTCCGGTCCTGCGCCGTTACCTTAATCATGTATAAATTCCCGTTGGGAACGACATTTGTGTTCCAGAGATAATACGTGGCGCCGTTCGGGAGCCCTGAAGACGCGAGAACACCGAAACTCGAACCCGCGTCCGTTGAGGCGTTAACCGAGAATGTAAGAGTGTCCCCGGGGTTCGGGTCGCTTGCGGTCCAGCTGATTACCTGAGCGCCTGACCAGTTCTCGTTACCGGAAGGCGTGGATACGTGTACTGACGGGGGTGCGTTCGTGTAAGCCCAGGGAGACGTGGTTGAAATGCCAGAAAAATTACCTGCCGAATCGGCGATCATTACAGCGAAATAGTATGTGGTGGCGTCAAGCAGCCCGCTGACGTAAACGGTTTCTTTCTCCCCTCGCGCTGAAGAGACCTGGCCCGTAGTTTGCCGGGAATTGTAGGTACCCGACGAAAAGACGGGTCCCGCCGAAGAATAGCTTAACTGGTAAGTATAAAATGAGGCGATCGATGCCGGCGCCGGAGTGAGGTCGGGCGGATTTGTCCAGGTGAGTTTTACCAGCTTGTTAGAATCCCCCGATTCGGCGGCAAGATCAGTGACGGCGTTGGGGGCCAGCGTGTCGACGTATAGCGTGTTAAAAGCGCTCCAGGCCCCGAAAGCAGTGCCGTCATAAGCCTGGACACGCCAGTACCAGGTTCCGTAGTTCAGCGGAGTGTTCGTTGAGAAGCGGTAAGAGGTATCCGCGATGGAATCAGTGGTTATCATCACTAAGGAAGTAAAATACGGGGACGTGTCTATCTGCAGGCGGTAACTCAGGGTGTCCTGCTGATCCGGGTCCTGAAAATTCTTCCAGCTGAATAGCGGGTTGATATAGTTTGTGCATCCCCCGTCGAGCGGCGTGATCAGCGGAGATTGAGGAGGATAAGGTTCGAAGTTATAAGTCAGGCTTATCCTGTCTATGGAAGGGATCAACGGCGGCCTGTTGTTCAGGGAAGCCAAATATACTTTGTATTTGAGGTACCTGGTGGTAGCGCTTGAAGGCGACAGGATGTACGGCGGCGGATCTTCCGGCGGGGAACCGTAATAAGAACCGGGAGTGCCGTCGATGCCCGAGAATTGAGAATACACCTTGTTGTCGGTGGAGGTAGAGATCTGGAACTTGATGCTTGTATTGGGATCCTGTGAAAATGAAGGCACATCGAGCTTGAGCCACGTCAGGGGGCTGGCCAGTGTTCCGACATCGAAATAAGCCGATGTAAAATCACCGGTCGCTCGATAAACGTAATAATATGAATCGTTTTGCCTGCCGACGCCCGCCACCTGGCCGCCGAAAATAAAGATCTTATCGAGCGGCTGAACATAGGCCATGCCGAAAGATTGCCGCGCTACCGGCGTGCTTGCCGGTACGCCGCTGTACCAGGCCGTGTCAAAATACCAGATCTTGCCGTCATTTTCGTAATTGCCCAGCGGATCGATCCCTCCCCATAGAACCAGCCTCGAATATCTCGTGTCGAAACACATGCCCGCGTTCTCCCGCGCCGGCGGCACCGCCCCCTGGTTAACCAATCCCCATGTGTCATTTTCCAGGTCATATCTCCAAAGATCATTCTGCCTTGTGCCGGAGGCGTTTCCTCCGAAAAGATAGAATTTATTATCCGCGCAATTGAATGTCATAGCCGCTCCGCTTCTCTTGGAGGGATTGCTTAAAGGCGCGTGTTTAACCCATGAGGCGCTGTCTATATCATAAACCCAGGTGTCCTCCAGGAGGCCGACGCCTTCCCCCGCTCCTCCGAAAAGAAGGACCTTCTTAGTCGTCGTATCCGACGCCATGGCGAACTCCTGCCTCCTTGACGGAGCGGTGGAAGTAGGCGTGGAAGACCATATATTTTGAGAGATGTCGAAAATCCAGGTATCGTTCATAAAACTGCCGGTACCGTCTATACCCCCGAACATGATCACCTTGCCGTCGCCGGAAGCCGCAAGCCCGTGCCCGGATCTGGGCGAAGGAAAGGTTAAAGGGAAGCGTTGCGTCCAGGGCTCGTTCGTTGCCGATGGGTCGAATTGCCAGGTCTTACCGAGCTTCAAAGCGCCGTCCGCCACGCCTCCGAACAATATTATTAAATTCTTTTTCGTTTCGTAACACAGCCTTACGTCGTCTTCGGGGTCCGGCGGGGGAGTGGTAATATTGGCCAGCGGTGAAAAACCGAAAAGAAGTTCAAGCCTGGCGCCGGGGCCTGAAAAGCGTACTTGGGTCTGATTGTGATTTAAGGAATGGTTGTTGGCCTGGAACTCGCTGTCAGTGTCCTGAACCACTGTCGAAAAAGCGAGGACAGATGAAGGGATAACGGACAGGATGATAAGAAATATAATTAGCCATCTCATAGTTCATTAAATTGCGCCGGAAAAGTTCGTTTTAGGCTCTGGCTCATTCAAGAAGCTTGACCATTACGGCCTGGCGCAGGTATTTAAGGTCGAAAGGTTTGAATATGCAGTCATAGGCGCCGAGCCGGAAGGCCTCCACGACTTTCTCGGCGTCCCTGTAAGCCGTTATCATTATCACCGAAACATCGGGTTTTATCTTTTTTATCTCGCGCAGGGTCTCTATGCCGTTCATGTCAGGCATAGCCATATCCAGCAGGATCAGGTCTATGCCGTTTTCCTTGACCTTATCGATGGCCTGCCTGCCGTCCTTGGCTGTCAGTACCCTGAAACCTTCTTTGCTGAGGAACTCCCCGAGGACTATAAGGATATCAGGTTCGTCGTCGACGATCATTATGCTGCTTCTTTTCTCTGCCATTTTCCCCTCCTGTGAACGCAACCTCGCGCGGGCCGGTATTATGCTTGTGAAGCAAAGCTGACGGTGAATTTTGTCCCGCCGCCTAATTCAGATTCAACGTTGATCGACCCATCGTGAGACTCCACGATAGATTTTACTATGGCCAATCCCAGACCGAAACCCGGCTGGACCCTCGAAACCGATCCGTCTATCTGGTAAAACTTTTCGAAGATCTTGTCGAGCTTGTCCTTGGGGATACCGATGCCCGTGTCCCGCACGTAAAATTCGGCTTTCCCGCTGTCTTTGAGCGAGCATCCGGTCGTCACCGATCCGCCTTCCGGAGTGAATTTTACCGCGTTCGTGATAAGGTTGACGAGCACCTGTTTGATGCGTTCCTTATCGGCTAGTACCTCTATCTTTTCATCCGGGCCTATATCTGCCTTCAGCGCTATCTTTTTTTCCTGAGCTTTTATAACCAGGTCCCGGCTAATCTCCCTGACCGTGTCGCATAGGTCAAAACGGGTCTTTACCAGCTTTACCTTTCCGGTTTCCATCCTTGAAAAATCGAGCAGGTCGTTTACCAGGTATCTCATCCTGTCGGCGTTCCTGGACATAAGGTCGAGGAACATCTTTTCCTTCTGTTCGTCAACGGGATTGAGAGCAGGACTTCTCAGCAGCTCGAGAGCCCCGCTTATGGCCATCAGGGGGGTTCGCAATTCATGAGACACGTTGGCGAGGAACTCAGATTTCAGGTCGTCGAGCTCGATTAAACCCTGCTGGTGCCTGAGAGTAATGATTATCAAAGTCGCGTGCAGGACGAAAACCTGCAGCGATTCGAGGTCGTGTTCGGTGAACATATAGTTCGTCTGGTACTTGAATCTGTTGAGGCAAACCACGCCGAGGAGGAGGCTCTGGTGCAATAGCGGGGCCACGATGGCGGATACTATCTCAGGCCTGGAAGTGATGTCCCTGAACTGATCCAGGTTCTTTAAACCGTCCTGGATAAGCAGGGGCTTGCGTTCCCCGGCGACCCAGCCGGCTATCTTTTCTCCTACCTTGACTTCGGAATCCTTGTCCTGACCGAAATCTCCGTACGAAGCCATCGGGAGCAGCTTGTCCTGCCCGGGTATCAGCATATAGATCGAACCCGCATCCGCGTTCAGGGCTTTCGCCATTCTCTCGAGAATGAATTTTAGCAGGGCCCTCTCCGACATGGGCTTAGCCGCTTCCTGGGCAAGCTGGTAAAGGTAGGTAGTCTCGCGGAATATATTTTCCTGCCTTCTCAGTTTCGCGTAGTCGAGGCATTTTTTCGTGGCCGTTACCAGCTCGCTGATATTAAAGGGCTTGAGGATGTAATCGAAGGCGCCGCCTTTGAGCGATTCAACCGCCGTCTCGATGGTCGCCTGGCCGGTGACTATAATGACTTCAGTTTCCGGGGAAGTTTCCTTGATCTTCTTGAGCAGTTTAACTCCGTCTATGCCGGGCATTCTTAGATCGGATAACACGAGGTCGAAGCTCTCATTGTTCAATAACTCGAGCCCCTCTTCACCGCTGGCCGCAGTTGACACAAGGTGCCCTTCCTGGCTCAAGATCCTCTTGCAGAGTTCCAGTATTCCGGTTTCATCGTCAATTATAAGTATTTTATGCATTTGCCATCCTTCCCGGCGAGAAAAAAATACCCCCGTTGTTACGGAGGTTTTAGATTTACACTTATATATATAGCTTTACTTTCGAAATTGTTCTTTCTGAAAAAATACTTCGAAGGAATATCAAATTTAACCCCTCATTAAATCGATTTTCTAGAACTCATTATAACACAATTCACATTAAGAAGTCAATTAAATCTTCAAAATGAGACAGGCTTGTCGGAACCCCGGAAATATAGGCGCCAAAACCGTAACACGCTCCGCTTCCAGCCTGAAACCCCGCGGGCAGCGGATCAGCTGCAGGATGGCGGCAGAACGAAAAATAATCCTGAAATCTATGGGTTTTGCCCGGTTGGAGCCCCCCGGCAACTGTTGCGGGTTCCCTGGCGAGAATGGGCTTTATCAGTTCCGCTTGCGTTTTCGTTTATCGGTAGCTATTTAAGAGGGTAATATTTCCCGTTGGGCTTATTGGAAGCGTTTACGGTATTTTTAGGACCCGCGCTGTCAGTCCCGGCGTTATTATTCAATTCCCTTATCTTTTCGTTTAACAGTTTCATTCTCTCGTCGTAACCCTTTATATCCTTTGAGTATTGAGTCTCGACATCTTTCTGATAGCTTATAAGGCTCTGGCGCTGTTCTTCCCACTGCTGCTGGATGAACTGGAATTTCTGGTGCCACTGCGCTCTTTCGACGTTGTATTTTGAAGTAAGGCTCTTGATCTGGGTTTCGTATTCCGACAATCTGTCGAGCCGGTTGTTGTTCTCGTTCTTTTCAAGGGAGAGTTTCTGCCGTAGTTCCAATATCTGTCCGTTGAGCATATTGACGTCCTCGTCTAGGCGGGATACCTCGCTGTCGCGCGATTTTATCTGTGATTCCGAGGAACTCGCGACCTCTTCAATCTGTTTTTTAAACAACTCCTGCTCCGAAGCGATCGCTTCCCGCCAATTCTTTTCTCTCGTTTCGAGCTGAACGATAAGGCTTTGCCTGTTCTCCTCTACGTAGGCCATCTTCTGAATGAGCTGTTTATTCTGTTCCCTCTCGAGGACGTAGAGCTTATTTTCTTCGGCAAGAGCAGCCTGCAGGTTGTTGATTTCGGCCCTCAGGGTCCTGAAATCTTCTTCCCTGGCCGCTTTGACCTTGTCGAATTCCCCGAGTATATCGGCCTGCCGCTTAAGCCTGAGTTCCTGTTCGGCGGTCAGCATTTTTCTCCATTCTATGGCTATCTCGTCTTTCTGCAAAAGGAGTTTTTGTATCTCGTCGTCTTTGAACTTCAGCTTCTCTTCAACTGCTTTTTTAGACTGTTGTTCTTCCGCGAGCTGCTGTTCTATGATGCCTACGGACTTCAAAATGCGCGTAACCTGTTCTTCCGTCTCTTTGCGCAAAGCTTCTTCTTTTGCAACAAAATCTTTTTTGTATTTTTCCCAGGCGGCCTGTTCTTCCCGGAAAGCTTCCGAAAATTCCGCGCGGTCCGACTCGTAGCGCCGGGCCGTCGTTTTCAGCTCTTCTTCAAGTTCGGAGATCCTCAGCGCCTGCTTCTGCGACGCTTCGAGCGCGTCCTCTTTCATCTTCCTGTCGGAATTGAGCTGCACGACCGTTTCCTGCAATGCTTTTTTCAGGCTTTCAAGGTCCGCTTCTTTCTGGTCGAGCGCCCTGCCCTTTTCCAGTTTATCGTGCTCGAAAATATTTTTCAGGGCCGCCAGGCTCTCCTGCATGAGGCGGACTTCCTCGTCTTTTTCCGACCTGTATTTCAATAATATCTCTTCTTTGGCGAGTATCTGTTCCTTGAGCTTGGCTATATCTTCATCCCTGGAGTTCAGACGCTCCTGAAGCGCTTTTTCGTTTTTTTGCGCCTGCCTCTTTAAAAGCTCCGAGCGCTCCTGTTCGCCGGCTAGTTTTGCCTGAGTGACCCGGGACGTTTCCCTGAAATTATTTACTTCATCGCCGATCAGATCCCATTTGTTTTTATCGGCCAGGCGCTGCGCCTCGAACTCGCTGGCTTTTTCCCGCACGTGCTCGACAAGCCTGTGTTTTTCCTCGTCTAGCTGATCTCTTATTCCCTTGAGACGCCCTTCGCTTTCTTCCAGCCTGTTTTTCAGGTCGGATATATCCCGTTCCTTATTGCCGAAAAGTTTTTCCCATTCAAGGCGTTCTTTTTCATACCTCGAGCGCATTATTCTCAGCGTCTCGAACGCTATATCTTTTTCGGTTTTGAGAAGGTCCCTGACGATCATCTCCGGCGAGTCGATGAGCCTTGACTCCTCTCGTATTTCAGGGATCAGGGTAGGCGAGCTCGCTTCATTGTCTATTTCATTATCAGACATCTTAATTCTCCGTAATAAAAAATGTTATGGATTGACAAATATATGCGTTTCGAAAATAACGGCATTATGGACGCGTTCATATTAAATATAACAGATTATTCTGATAATTCAAGGTTATTTTGATGTAAACCCGGGAAGTTATACTGAGGCCGGAGGTCCAAGGGGTGCTATTGATGCGGGAATTACTTTGCCAGATGCCTTCTAAGGACGTTGATTTCTATTCTCCGGTTCATCATCCTGTGCTCCGGGGTATCATTAGGGACAACGGGCCGGAATTCTCCGTAGCCCGCGGCGCCGAACCTGACAGGGTTAAGCCCCTCCTGATGAGTTAAATACCTTATAACTTCTATGGCTCTTCTCTGTGATATCTCCCAGTTCGACTTGAATTTGCCCTGGCCTTTGACCGGGACGTTATCGGTGTGGCCTTCAATGATGACATCGTTATCAGTATTCTGAAGTATCTCCGCGGTCTCGTGAAGGACAGTCTCTGATTCTGTCCTTAGCTCTACCTGCCCAATATCGAATAACACCGGATTTTTCATTACGATCTTTATCTGGTCGGTATCGTAGGTAACCGTAACGTATTTCGTCAGGTTCTGGGTTTCCAGCATCTCGTCGAATTTCAGGACCGTCTGTTCGGTCCTCTCCGAGTCCTGCATCTGCTCCAGGACGTCTTCACTGACCTTTCCCCCCATCTCTGTCTGGATAGAAATGAGTATCTCATTGTAGTGTTTATTATTTCTCGCGGTATAAGCGAAGACGAACATTATCAGGAACAAGACCATCAGCACGCTCATAAAATCAGCGTAAGGGACGATCCACAGGTCCGTGGTATCTATCCGCCTGATCCTTCTGTCAACATTCCTATGGAATCCGTCGCTGTAAATTCCCACGTTTTATCCCTTGATGATATTGATCTCTATCCTTCTGTTCTTTGCCCGGTTCTCTTCGGTGTCATTCGGCGCTTTGGGCCTGAACTCGCCGAAACCCAGAGCGGAAAGCCGTTCGGGGTTTATCTTTTCCTCTTCAGTAAGGAATTGAATCACGCTGAAGGCCCTCGCGGACGAGAGTTCCCAGTTCGAGGCGAATTCCCCCGTTTTTATGGGCTTGTCGTCGGTATAGCCGTCAACTTCGATCTTGTTCTTGAGGTTGCGGATGATCTCCGCGAAATCCTGCAGGGTTCTTTTTGTCTCGGGCTTGAGCACAGCGCTCCCGGAATCGAAAAGCACCGGGCTCGGCAGGACGATCGTTATTCTTTTTTCGTTGACCTCGACGTTGTTGAACTCCTCTCTGAGCTTGCCCTCCACCGATTTATCCTTGTCCAGCCCCTTTTCAATGTCCTTGAGCGCGTTATCAACGGCTTTCGTGTCCCCCGCGAACGCCTTTTTAAAAGACGCGGCGGCGAGAGTCTTGTCTTCTGGCTTGAGCCAGGTAAGGCAATAGAGCATCAAGAAAAATATCATCAAGTTGCTGATCATATCGGTGTATATGATCAGCCACAGGCTCTCATTTTTCTTGATCTCGTCGAAATCTTCGAATTGACGCGTGCGACCGTTGTTCATGTCGGCTATTCCACCCTGAACCTGGGAGCCAGAAATGCCCTTAATTTCTTCCCGACTATGATAGGCATGTCCCCGGCCTGTATCGAAAGTATACCTTCGATCATTACTTCCTTGATGAGCAATTCGGTGTCCGTGTGCGCGTCGAGCTTGTTGGCTATGGGCAGGAAAATGAAATTCGCGGAGGCTATGCCGTAAAATGTGCCCGTGACCGCGATAGCCATGGACGTGCCCAGGCTCTTGGGATCGCTTATGCTCCTCAAGACCTGCACGACTCCGAGCAGGGTCGCTAGAAGCCCGAATATGGGAGAATAAGTTCCCATCGAGCGTATTATATTGCTTACCTGGTAATGCCTCTTGCGTATAAAGGTTATTTCCTTGAGGAGATTTTCTCTTACAAGATCAGGGCTCAATCCGTCAATGACCATCCCGATCCCGTCCGCCAAGAACCTGTCTTTAATGCCTTCCACGTCTTCCTGCAAAGAATCCACGCCGGTCCTTATGCCTTTTTCCGAGAAATTGACGAGCATTCCGATTATCTCCTGGGGTTCGTAGGTCTTCTGTTTGAAAAATACAATTAACAGCGCCTTGGGCAGCCTCAGTATGGTCTCGACCGGCGCGGAAATAAGCATGGAGGCGAATGTTCCTCCGAGCACGAGCACTGCAGCGTCCCTGTGCCAGAGAAGATGGCTTGTACCTCCCCAGTACATAACCAGATAAACGGCGCCTACGCCCAGCACTAGGCCCAAGATGGTCATTAGATCGAGCATTTTCAATTCTCCTTATTGCAGTGTTCCGCCCCGGGAATACGGCCGGGCGGCTTGCTTAATAGTGACCTCAAAAAAAACATCTCAAACGCGGACAAGCCAAAGGAACGGCTTCCTTCCCGTTCCATGCCGCGACTATCTTATATTCTAGTTCTTTCCTGCTATTTTTCCAGTGTTTTCTCATAATAATATATTTTTCAACGGTTTTTTTAGCTGGACGGCCTGTTCCCTGGCTTTCTCGTATTCCGATTTTACCTTCGGTTTAGAGCCCGGCACGAAGGCGGTCTTTTTATCAGCTCCGGTCTCCCGCTTAAGCACGTGCCGGCTGCAGGGATAGCTCCTTATCCCAAGGGTCGTGGTCTCTCTAAATATAGTGTTCACAATGTCTTTTTCCTTATCTTTTGTGCATATAACGGATAGCACCGTGCCGGGGCGCCCCTTCTTCATAATAACCTGGCTGAGCCACACGTCCCTGGCTCCCAGGCCGAAAAGCTTATCCATCACATACGGGTAGATCCTAGGGTCCATATCGTCGATGTTGGTTTCCAGCACCTTGACTTCGTCCGTGGGGATTTGAAGCGGCGGGACGTTTTTTTCGAGCGACTGGCCGGTTATAAGGCCAAGGATATTAGGAATATCATCGAACTCGAACGTTCCCGCTCCGGAACCTGAGCTCTCGACTCTTATCGGCGGCATGCCGCCGAACGATTTTGCTATGGCAGAGATGATGGCGGCGCCGGTGGGAGTGGTCATCTCGACGCGGGGATTAGTGGAATAGACGGGGACATTGCCGGCTTTAACTATTTCGACAGTCGCGGGCGCAGGCTTTCCGAGGTTGAGCGGCGACGAATAGACCTCGTTGATTCCCAGCATGTCGAGGGCCAGGGAGGAGCCCGCTATGTCTACAAGCGTGTCAATGGAATTTAATTCGTGGAAGTGTATCTTATCCGGGGGCAGCCGGTGCACCTTGGCCTCAGCGTTAACAAGGATATCCATCGCCTTCAGGCTCGAAGTTTTTACCGGCCCGGACAAAGAACTGGCCGCGATGATGCTCTTCATTTTTCCCGGCGTTCCGAACTTGATCCTGCCGGACACGTTGAGGCTAAGCGCGGGAAAATGTTTTTTTGTGACTTCCTTCACCTCGAGGCTCCACCCGTCGAGCCTGAGTTTATCTTTCAGGTTCTTCTCCAGAACTTCCCGTGAAAGCCCGGCGCTGATGCAGGACGCGAGTATCATATCCCCCGCTATGCCTGACGAGCTGTTGAAATAAGCTATCTTTACCATTATCGGCCGCCTTTGTTGATCAGGCTCGCTATCACTCCCGCTCCGAAACCGTCATCGATGTTGACGGTGCAGACGTTCGCGGCGCAGGAGTTCAGCATTGACAATAGCGCTGAAACTCCTCCGAACGAAACTCCGTAACCCACGGAGGTCGGCACACCGATGACCGGGCATCCCGCCAGCCCACCCACGACGCTAGCGAGGGCCCCCTCCATTCCGGCGCATACTATTATGCAGGAAGCGCCCTTGAGTTCGGACCCGTGATTTAACAGCCTGTGCACCCCGGCGACGCCCACATCGTAGATCCTTACTACGCGGTTGCCGAGAGCTTCCGCTGTGACGGCCGCTTCTTCAGAAACCGGCACGTCCGTTGTGCCCGCCGTGACGACGCACACATAGCTTCCGCCCGCCCCGCCGGGCTTGAGCGCTTTGTTGTATTTTAACACCGCCAGCCCAGCTGCTTTATTGAACCGGGCGCCCGGAAAGTGAGTTCTGATCTTTTTAAATATCTTTTCCGTTATGCGCGTTACCAGTACCGGCCCGGCCCCGCGGGCCAGTTCCCTGGCTATCAAGATTATCTGTCCGGTCGTCTTTCCCGGGCCGTAAACCGCTTCGGGAAAACCCTGCCTGTGGTATCTATCCGGTTCTACACAATGAGTTTTCATAATTAATTTACCTTTCTAACCTTACTGCCCGTTTATCGTACCGCACCAAATCGCCTGAACGCAGTTTGATCTCGAATAAATGTCTTGAGCTCGGCTTTGCTTCCGGAGGTTTATTCGAAATCTACCGCCGCTTCAAAATACGGAGATTCCCATACGCCTTCCAGGAGCGCGTCGAGTTCCGAAAGCCTGGTCAATTTGTTGAACCTGTCGCGGATCCTCGAAGCGTTGGGGAGCCCCTTGAGATAATACGAGGATACTTTCCTGAGTACGATGATGCCGGTCCTTTCGCCGTAATGCGCGCAGGAAAGAATGGCATGCCTCTTGAGATACTTAAGCCTGTCTTCCATCGTTTCTTCGCGCAGTTTATCGCCGTGGGACAGATAGTGCCTGAGCCTTCCGAACAACTCCGGATCGCCTATGGCCGCCCGGCCGATCATAAGCCCGGCGCACCCGGTCTGGTCCAGAAACTCCTTAGCCGTCAATTCATCGGTTATGCCTCCGTTGCCTACCACGGGTATATCCGCGCAGGCGACGGCCTCCCTTACCGCGGACAGGTTGGGCTGGCCCGTGTGCCCCCAGGCGGCGGGTCTCGCGTGGACGGTGACCATCTTAATGCCGTTCTCCTGCGCGAGTTTTACGAGGGCGGGAGCTATGTTCTGTTCCGGAGTGTTCCCGGTACGTATCTTTATGGTCACTGGCAGTTTCACGCCCCGGACTACCGCTTCCATTATCTGCGCGGCGAGTTTCTCGTTCTCGACCGCTCTCGAACCCGCCCCGGAATTAATGATCTTTCTTACGGGGCAGCCGAAATTTATATCGACGATGTCGGCCCCCAGGTCCTCGGCGATCTTAGCCGCCTCGCCCATTTCGGCGGGCCTTGAGCCGAATATCTGAACGCTCACCGGATGTTCTTCCGTTGAAAGTTCTATCAGCTTTCTGGTTTTCCTGTCACCGTAGACCAGGGCCCTGGCTGAAACCATTTCCGTGCAGACAAGACCCGCTCCGCCTTCTTTCGCCAGAGCTCTAAAAGGCAGATCGGTGATGCCGGCCATCGGTGCCATTATGAGGTTGTTCTCGAGATTAACTTTACCAATGTTCATAAGTTTGCGTGCGGTAACTATTTAAAGGATTAACGCGCTCCCCAGTTCTTTAGCACCAGCCCCGGCTCTATGTTGCAAAAAGGGTCAATTATCTTCTTGAGTTTTTTCAATTTATGATATCCCACGCAGGCTATCATCGCCGCGTTGTCTGTGCACAACCACTCGGGAGGCAGGTAAACTTTTCTCTTGTCCCGCAGGGCGGTATCGGCCAGCTGCCTGCGCAGCCGCGAGTTGGCCGCCACCCCTCCTCCGACGACTATCTTTGAAAGCCCGAACTCTCTGGCGGCATCCATCGTCTTGATCACGATGGTCTCCACCACGGCTTCCTGGAAAGACGCACAGACGTCCCTTACCAGGAGCGATTTGTTTTTCCTGACCTCATTGACGACCGCCGTTTTAATTCCGGAGAACGAAAAATCCCAGGTCCCCTTCATCAGGGGCCTCGTGAACCTGACCTTGCCGGAGTTCCCTCGCCTTGCGAGCTTGTCTATCCAAGGACCGCCGGGATAAGGAAGCCCAAGGAGTTTTGCCACCTTATCGAAAGCCTCCCCGGCGGCATCATCTCTTGTCCCGCCCAGGTACCTGTACCTTCCGAAATCGTCGACTATCGTTAACTCGGTATGCCCGCCCGAAACCGTGAGGGCCAGGTAGGGAGGCCTCAGTTCGTGGTATTCCAGAAGGCACGCATACATATGGCCTTCGACGTGATCGATGTCCACCGCGGGCACTCCGGTGACCGCGGAAAGCGTCTGCGCCGCCACCTGGCCGACGAGCAGAGAACCGGCTAGCCCGGGACCCCTGGTATAGGCGATAGCGGATATCTTTTTCGGGAACTCTCCGAAAGTGATACCGGCTTTTTTAAGCGCCGCGCCGACGACCGGATTAATGTTATCGATGTGCGCCCTGCTCGCCAGTTCGGGCACCACTCCCGAGAATTTCTTGTGGATTTCTATCTGCGACGATATAACGCTTGACACAAGCGTGTTGCCGTTCTTGACCACGGCGGCCGCCGTATCGTCACAAGATGTCTCTATAGCGAAAATAAGCATCGGTTATTATTCATCTCTTAACTGGTTTGATGATGTCGGGCAGGTAAACGAATTCGACGCCGTTTTCGCGGAACTTTCCGATCACCGCGCCCAGCGCCTGCGGTAAAGACTTTTTCTGAATATGCCCGATAACCGCTATCTGTCCGTACCTGTTGACTTTCTTTAGCGCGTAGTCGAACTGCTTTTGCATGAACTCGGGCGTGTCCTGCAGGTCCACAAAAATGCTGTTCTCCTCGAAAGGGAGGCCGATCTCGCGCGCTACCCGGCCGGCCTTGGTCGAAGAGCTGGTGTACGAGTCGAAATAGAAAAGATCTTTAGCCTTGACAAGCTTTAAGAGGACGCGCATCTTCTCTGCGTTGGAACTGAAACGCGAGCCCATGTGGTTGGAAACCCCTTTCGCTCCCGGCACCGAGGCGAGATCCGAGAGGAATTTATCCTCTATTTCTTTGTCAGTCATCTTTATCAGGAGCGCGGCCTTGCCGGGATCCACCGCGGGATACTGCTCGGGCTCAAGCGGCAGGTGGAGAATGTACGGCATACCCTTTTTTGACAGCTCGCCGGCTATGATCTTGGAGAAACGTTCGTGGGGAAGGATAGCGAAGGTAATTGGTATGCCTAGGTTCAGGAAAGGGGCTAGATTGTCGTTATAACCAACGTCATCGATCACTATGGCTATTTTTTTGCCCGGTTTGCCGGCAACGACAGCGGCGGCAGGGGCGCCCGCCGCAGGGTCCAGCACGAGTTTCGAAAACAGTTTCCCGGAGAAAGAGAGCTCAACGGTGATCTTTGAGCCCGCCTCTCCGTTCGAGGCGAAAAAACAACTGTGTTTTTTCGACAGCGCGCGTAGCTTCTCGACGACGGGAAGAGCCAGCTCGTTTTTCGGGAGCCTTACTTCCTTGAAGAACTCTATCCAGATAAAAACCCCGGACCGGCGCTCTTCGCGGAACTGGCTGACGATATCGGAGTTGACGAAACCTGAGGCCGCAAGCGTGTCCGTCAGCGCGTTATCGAGGGCGACGGCGCGCCCGGTCAAATTCCCGTTCCTGCCCTGGAAATAGCCCCAGATAAGTATCCCCAGCAGCAGGAGAGCGATGAGGTAAAAGAATTTGATCAGGCCCCTTTGATCTTTCATATTCGGGAGTTATTGTTCTTTGATGGACATGAAAACGTCCCTGATCTTGAGTATCTCAACCGCGCGCTGAAGCACTGTATCTTCCACCCTATCCTGTTTTTTTACCGTGGATTCGGTCTCTTTTCCGGGCACGAATATTTCTTCGGACTGCATGTAGAGCTTAGCCTCTGTCTCTCTCGGGACTTCAACTATTATGTCCGGCGATATGCCACCCTTGCCCGTCTTCTCATCCCTGTGTATGCTGCGGCCCGAGGGTGTGTAGTACTTAGCGGTGGTAAGGCGCAGCGCGTTGCCGTCGGGGAAAGGGAACACTGACTGGACGCTCCCCTTGCCGAAAGTGGTAGTGCCTATAATGAGCGCCCTCTTGAGGTCCTGCATAGCGCCCGCAACGATCTCCGAGCCCGACGCTGAACCCCGGTTTACCAGGACGGCCATAGGTAATCTCCCGTAAGGAGCTTTACCCTGCGTCATATAATCCCTCCGGCTTTCCGGAGCGCGGCCCTGCGTGTAGACTATCAATTTCCCGTCGCCGACGAACTCCCTGCAGACATCAACCGCGACGTCGAGGAGGCCGCCGGGGTTATTGCGCAAGTCGAGAACCAGGGCTTTCATCCCGTCCTTTTGAAGGCTGTCCAGAGCTTTGCTCATATCTTTTTCGCTGTTAGCGTTGAATTCCGTGAGCTGGATGTAACCTATGTTGCTAGGCAACATCTTTGAATGTATGGTCTCTATCTTGATTATCTCGCGGGTTATGGCGTAATCGATCGTGTCTTTGGCGCCCTCCCTGGCTATGGTGATGTTTACCTTTGTGCCGGGAGCGCCCCTTAGTTTTTTTACGGCGTCGTCTATGGATTCGCCCTGGGTGATCTTCCCTTCGATCTTGACTATCCTGTCATCGGGAAGGATGCCTATCCTGTAAGCCGGAGTGCCCGGAAGCGGCGTTATTACCGTCAGCCAGTCGTTCTTCACCGAGATCCTTATCCCGAGCCCGCCGAACTGTCCTTCCGTTTCGGTTTTCATCTCTTTATATACTTCCGGTTCCATGAACTGTGAGAAAGGGTCAAGTGTTTTGACCATCCCGTGGATGGCTCCTATGATGAGGTCTTTGTTATCCCTGGACTCGACATAGTCCTCCTGGATCAGCCCCATCACGCTGATGAGGAGATTGAGCTGTTCGTACGTTTTATCTACTGCATCTTTCACCGGCGCGCTGACAGAATAACTGATACTGAAAGACAGCGTGGCCACTAATAACACTATCGCGAATTTCTTTAGCATTTTCCTATTCCTCCTGGTTACAGCGTAATATGTCGTTACTTGTATCGTGTTACCGCTAAGCTAATATTTAAAGCCGTCCCGGGGCGGGTTGCCCGTGCCGCCTGGAACGTTTCGTTGCCGTTACTTCAGCCACAGTTCCGGGTCTTCGGGTTTGCTTTCCGAGCGCACTTCGAAATAGAGAACGGGCTGTTTTGCGCCGCCTAGTTTCCCTATCACGGTGCCTTCCTGCACTTTCTGGCCTTCTTCGACCAGTATCTCACTTAACTGGCCGTAGATGGTGAAGAAACCGCCGCCGTGGTCTATGATCACCATCTGGCCATAAGACCGGAATTCCCCAGAGAACATCACTTCGCCCTTGCCGACGGACCTGACATCAGAATTGGCCGCGGCCCTTATCTTAACCCCGTTGGATATTATGTACGTATCGAGGTCGGGGTGTTTATTCCTGCCGAATTTTAAAACTATCTCCCCTTCTACCGGCCAGATGAGGTGCTTCTTTTTTTCTTTGAACTTTCTCTTTTCCTGCGCTTCCTGCTCGGTTTTCTTTCTCTCTTTTTCGAGCTTGATGATCATCTGTTCAAGCGCCTTGGCCGATTCAGTGAGCTTCGCGATATCAGCTTCGGCCGCTACCCGCCTGCCTATCGTCGACTTGAGAATATCTTTCTTCTGAGCCCTGACGCTCTCCTGGTCCTGAAGCGTTTTTTCCTGCTGGCCTTTCAGTTCTTTTAGTTTATCCTTTGCCGCCTGCCATCTGTTTATCGCCTGGCGCGACATCGTTTCTTTGTTGAGGGCGCTGCCGACATAGGACCTTTTCTGCACGACGGCCTCAAAACGGAGCTGCTCGTCGATGTTATCCCTGAACAGGGAATTATAGCTGTAGTGATACTGGTTCCACTTGTTCAGCTCCGAATCGAGAGTGTTTATCCACTGCTGTTTTTCCCAGCCCGCTCGTTTGAGCTCATTCTCAGACTGGGCGAGCATTTTTTCGTTCTTCTTGATGTCCTTTTTGAGCGCATCGCCCTTTTTCTGAAAGCGGGTTAGCTCCCTTTCGATCTTTGAAAGCTCAACGCCGATGCACTTTTCATCGAGGAGGCACTTTTCCTTTTCAATGCGCTTTTCCTTGATGCTCTTCTGGAGGTCCTGCAGGCTTTTAGAGCTGTTTTCTAACTCCTTTTTATATTGTCCCGTAGAATTCGGATAGGCGGTTGCCGCAGGGAGAACCAGCATAGCGAGAACACAAAACATTTGAATAGGTTTCATCCTCAATCGTTTTCCCACAGTAAAACAACCAGCACCCCGCCCAGTAGGAAATAAAGTATATATTTCGCCGGCAGCCGCATCACGTCGGAGTGCACGATCTTTCTCGAGAACAGGTAAAATATTCCGGCTCCCAGGGCGCCCGTGATGATACCGGAAAGAAGGTTATAAAGGTAGTTTAGAAGATCGGCCTTCTCGTTGAGCAGCCTGATGATCAGCTTCGCAGAGATGATCAACAGAACGAGAAGCAGCGCGGCTTTACCGCAGAGCGCGTAAACACGCGAGAACTTGGCGGTTTTCTCTACGGCAGAAAACAGGTTCTCGTCAAAAACGGCGTCTTCCACACCTTCTATTTTCTTTGCCTTCTCGACCAGCTCCTGCGCTGAAACAACGCTTACCTGCCTGGGCGTCAGGATGTAGTATGGAGAGAAGGGATTTTCACCCGAGAGTATGACGTTCTTTAACTTCGAATTTTCGGCCTGGACTTTTTCAAGCACTTTCTCCCTGGGAAAATAATCAGTTTTTTCAACGCCATCCATATTTATAAGTTTTTCCCTTATAACGTCCGGAGCGACTTTAGTGTCAGGGGCGACGAAGACCGCTACGCCGGCGTCGGGCCTGTAAGCCGAGTTGAACACGCACGCCTGCCGATAAGCGTTAAGCCCGAACCCGAGCAAAGCGGTCGCCAGGATGGCGGAAATGAAAAATAATAATTTCGCGATAAAGTTATATTTTTTGTTCATAAAATGCGTTTAAATTATAGATAGATTATAGAATATTTGAGACGTGTTGTAAACCCCGCGGGACAGGTTGGCGGTAACAAAGCTGTAGGGTCTTCAATACAGGAAAGGCATCTCGGAGTTCTTTTTAGCCCTGAGCCTGAAATGCGGCAGGATCTTTTTTGCGGTTTTCTTGAATTCGTCCCGCCATTCCCACATATCTAATATTACGGCGAGCACGGAGTAGTAGTTTTCCTCGGTCATCAGGGATATATTTTTCTGGCCGAGCTCCTTCAGGAAACGGTCGATCTTGGTATCCTCCGATATCCCTATCAGCGGTATGCCGTAGAGCAGGGCGAGAATAAGCCCGTGAAGCCGCTGGCTGATAACGAGATCCGCTTTTCCTACGGTCTCGTAAATGTCGTCGAATTTTTTCCACTCAACCAGCGAGGCCTTAGCTTTCATCATGTGCATTATGCATAGAGAGTACTCTCTGTCGTTCTGGGGGTGGAAAGGCATGAAAACGATGTCGGCCTTAAGGCGCTGGGCGAGGGCATCCGCCAGTTTTGAAAAAAGCTCCACGCTCCACCTGCTCTTGACCGGAGGGCGCAGGATGAACACCACGGTGGGCTTGTCCTGGACGTGCCTGCCGGCCTTTACCTCCTTGAGCATAACCGGGTCCGCCGTTACGACTATCTTGTCCTTGGGAAGACCCCAATTGACCAGAAGATTGAAGGATTCGCGTTCGCGCACGGTAATGCCGTCGGCAAGTTTGAATATTTTCGCGGTGATTATTCTGTTGAGGTATTTGAGGTTGTTGACGCCGGCGCCGTAAATGTAGATCTTTTTACCGGCAAGCTTGGCCAGGAAGATGATCAAAAGGTAGTAATACAGGCCGATACTGCCGGTGCTGTCCTGGAACAGGCCGCCTCCCCCCGAGATCAGGATATCGCAGGCGGCTATCTCCCTTATGACTTTAAAGAGGTTCCACCTGTTCACGGCGCGCAACTTGTGCGTTTCCGAAGTTTCGCGCGGATTGACCGACAAGACGGTCAACGCGACGCCTTCCAGCTTCGCTGATAGTTCGGAAACTATGGTTTCGAGAATGAGTTCGTCACCGGCATTGCCGAAGCCGTAATAGCCGGAAATAAGTATCTTCACCCGGCTCCTCCGCGGCAATAATCTAACACCCGGTACTCGAGCATCTTTATATACTCCTCTTTTAATAACAGCGTCTTCATTTTCAAAACGGCCGCCTTCAGGTTTTGCGCACGGCTTTGATGAGCTTGTATATCTCTTTGAGCGCGATGCCTATAACGAAACCCAGCAGCAGGCTGTTCAAGGTCCTGAGCAAAGACACGGCGAGCGGGGTGTGCGCGTGCATGAACGTATTTAGTATCGAGACCTGGCCTATCATACCGGCTAATATTATCCACGGGTTCTTCAGGTAGAACCCCAGCAGCAGAAGCGGCTGGCCGATGATGAATTCCTTGGTCCTGGGCCTCGCCCAGAACACGTTTTCGAGCATCTGACGGAAACCCTGGTCCGGGACAAGCCAGTCCGCCGCCGCGTTGCCAGATCGCAGGAATAATATAACCCCGGCGGCTACTACGGCAAACCCGATCAGGAGATGCTTTATCTCGAGGCCCTTGTTCCATATTCGGATCATCTCATCCCGTTTAAAAAGGATAAAGACGGACAGCAGGACGGGCAGAAAGAAAACTGTCGTGACCATGGGCACGTCAACTATTTTCTGCATGAAGAAAGTATCGTAAAGTATGGAAGATACCATCAGGCCGCCCAGAATGCTCGCCAGGTTCGTCACCAGGAATGATGACAGGTAATTAGTACGTTTCAGGGCGAGTCTCAGACCTGCCAGGGGCATTATAACGGAAACGAGCAGCGCAAAATATTCCCAGAAACGCGTCCTGCCACGCAGGGGATAAGCGGGAGGAACCGCTATCGCGAGTTGAAAACCCGCGTCCTTGATATTTTTTGCCGTCAGGCGCAGGTACGCGGTATTATCTTCGATGGAGCGGTTTTTCCAGAAATGGAAATACAGGAACCTGATGTTCCTTTCTTTCACCGCCCTGATCCAGCGCGAAAGCCAGAAACCCGGATTCCGGTTGCGCCCGAGCTCGGCCGGGGTAATAACATGCCCCCGCACGACGAGCGCCGGCAGCGCTTTCTCTATGTAATCTTCTCCCGCGACGGAACTGAACTCGGTGGATACGAACTTGAGATCGAGCCCCGAGAGGGTAGCCGAGAGTTCCTGTTCCCTGCCCTGGTATCCCGGGGCCTCGGCCCCTTCCCAGACGAGCCCGGAAACGTTCTCGGTAGAGATCAGTCCCAGCCAGGCCGGATCTCCGGAATTTTGAATCTTATAAACCGTCTTGAGGTCTTTTGACGAGAGTAGTTTTCGTTTATCGGAGGAAAAACCCACCGTGACCGCCTCGCTCCAGTATTCCGGGATGAAGGCCGGGTCAAGAGCCGGATAGGCGAGGAAATACTTACCCGCCTTCTGGTTCTTTACGGCGATGTTATACCTTGTCTTTAGCATGCTTGAGATGTCTTTTACGGTGTTCTGGTCCGTCGAGGCGATAAGGTTGGGTGCTACCATGCCTCCCTGGGCGATAACATCCAGGAGCCTGGCCTTTGAATATTCCCGGGAGGAAAAATAAATAATCTTGCCCGACTCCGAGAGGCTTAGGAGGCTCTCCTCGGGCAGAGCGACGCTGGTCACGCCTATGGCTCTGGCCCTTTCGAGGAAATCGCCCAGGGGGTAGTTATTGAGAGCGCACAGGGAACACACTTCGTTCCAGTCGAGGCAGATCTCGACCGCATTATTCTTCGATTCGCTTTTAATTCTCGCCGCGGCATTGATAACGGCCCAGACCGAAACCGCGCACAACAAAAAAATAACAAATCCTCTTAATATCGCCGAGTAGGGCGAACCATTAAAATATCTGACTATCTTCATTTTGTCTCAGACCGTTCCTTTCGTATTGTTGGTCATTCTAGATATTCCCGTTTGGGCGGCAGGCTGTGATAAAAGCAAAGAGTAAAGGCGCTAGAACAACACGGGACAAAATCAGGTAGAACCTGAGAGCTGTCCCGCGGGTTATTCCGCTTCCCTTAAATATTTTGCGGCTTCTTCCGGCGCCACTGGATTGATATAAAAACCAGTTCCCCATTCAAACCCGGCCACCTTCGTCAGCTTGGGTATTATCTCTATGTGCCAGTGATAATGGGCAAGGTGGGGTTCCTTAAGGGGGGCCGTGTGCAGAAGATAGTTGTACGGCGGGTTATCCAGCACCTTGTTCATCCTGTCTATGACGTTCTTCATCAGTGCGGCCAGATTGACCGCTTCGTATTTTTGAATGTCCTCGAAATCGGAACTGTGATTCTTCGGCAGCAGCCACATCTCGAACGGGAAACGCGGAGCAAAAGGGCAGAAAACCACGAAGCCCTCGTTCTCGGCTACGACCCTGATGCCGCTCGACATCTCCTGTTTTATCATGTCGCAATAGCCGCAGCGCTCTTTGTACTCATAGTAATTCTTTGCCCCGTTGACTTCTTCCCTGACCCGCTTGGGGACGATGGGCGTGGCGATAAGCTGGGAATGAGGGTGAGACAGCGAAGCCCCGGCCGCCATGCCGTGATTTTTGAATATCAGTATATACTCGAACCGGATGTCGCGCTTGAGGTCAATTATCCGGTCGCGGTAAGCCCAGATAACGTCTTCGAACTCTTTGTCGGTCAGGTCCGGGATGCCTTTGCTGTGCACCGGTGTTTCGATGATGACCTCGTGCGCTCCGATGCCGTTCATTTTGTCGTACATGCCCTCGCCCTGCCGGTTGAGCACGCCCTCTACCTCAAGGGCCGGGTACTTGTTGGGTATGACCCTCAGCCACCATCCCGGGCCGTTCCTCGTCCGCCCGTGTTCGCCGTAAGCGATGATCTCGCCGGGAGTCATTTTTTCGTTCCCGGGGCAGAAAGGACAGCCCTTCTCGTTAGGTTTTTCCTTTTCATCGTGAAAATCAGTGGGCCGCTTGCCTCTCTCCGTAGATATTATAACCCACCTGCCAATTATGGGGTCTCTTCTTAGTTCCGGCATTTATTTTTCCTCCGTTTTATCTTTGGAACCTCATTGTATCCGTTCCAGTGCTCTCTGCGACTCGATCTTGTCGAATTTATAATTAAGCGATTTTTTGAAGAGCTCCTTGGCCTTCTCGGTATTTCCCGCCGAGAACGCTTTCATCCCCAGTTCGTAATAATCCTGGGCGAGTTTGTCGTTGACCTTGTCCAGCTCGAGCTTCGCGGAAGAATACTCCGGATTGTATTCAAGCGCCTTGTTAAAGCTGTCCGCGGCCGCTTCAAGGTTATTGTTCTTGAAATTGCTGAAACCCTCTTTGTAATACTTTTCCGAAAGAGCGTTCTTGCAGGCGTTGATGTAATGCCTCGAGCTTTCCGCATATTTGTTAAAATCGTAACGCAGGGCGTCTTCCCTGCATTTTGTAAAAGCCTTTATCGCCTCTTCATAATCCCCTTTCTGGTACATCTTCAGAGCCTCGAAGTATGAAGTCTCGATGTTGTTCTTTACGGTTACGTTCTTGTAAGCCGTCTTTTCGGCTTCCGCCTTCTGCTGCTGTTCTTCCATTTTCTGCTGGCAGGCGGCGATGTAATCCTGGGCGTCCTTCCGGTCGGGGTTGGATATGACGACAGAACTGAAATATTTTTTAGCCTCGGCGTAATTGCCCTGGCCGAACAGCTCGACGCCCTTGTTAAAGAGTTCGTTGTTCTGGGTAGTCGTTATCTTGTTGAGCTGTTCGAAGATCTCGCTCAGGTATTTGGCGGCCTGTTCATTGTTCGGGTCTACGCGCAGCACTTCCTGGAATTTCTCCCTGGCCACGACGTAATCGCCTTTCGCGTAAAAACCGACCGCGGTGTTCCACAGGTTCGTGATCCTGTCTTTATTGACCTGTTCGGCTTCCTCATTCTCATAGTCGCCGAGCAGGTCGCTTATCTTGCTCATCCCGTCGAGAGCCTCGGTATTTTCGGAGTCGATGTTAAGCACAAGGCTGTAATATTTTCTGGCCTCGATAACGTCGTTCCTCTGCAGGGCCACGTCGGCTTTCCTCAGCCACCTGTCTATCTGCACCTGCTTATGCTGTTCCATCTCGTCGAGGGCATTGTTGATCTTCTGCAGGTATTCCTTCGAAGGAAGATGCCCGGGATAGACGGAGAGTATATCTTCAAATATCTGCCTCGCGGCTATGTAATCCTTCTCGTCGTATTTATCCCTGCCCATCTGGTAATAACGGCTGAGGTAATGGTCGTAGGCGACTTTGGCGTTCGTAAAACTCTCGAAGGTAATGTCAATGCAGACCGTGTGCACCATGGAAATATCTTTCATCGGAGACATCGCGTAGCGAAGGGAAAAATTGCTGAAGCTCAAACCGAAACCAACGCTGAGGCCTTCCGCGGCGGAAGAATTAGTGGCCATCCTCCAGCCGCATCTGAGGCTTAGCGGATAGATGGGAGAAACCCCGACTCCGGCTGAATAGTAGGCGTTGTCGGCGTCGGTCTCGGCGTCCGCGACCGCAAAAAAATCTTTCCAGGCCGGCCGTTCGTACCTGAGGCCGAAATTTACGGACGAGGGCAGGCTTGCCGAAGTCGTATTATAAGAGGCCCCGCCGCCGTTGTTGCGAAAAACCAGGCCGGCGCTCATTCCCTCCGCCAGGAACGGCATATTATAGGACCCTCCGATGTCGTAAGCCGTAACGTCTGCGGAATAACCCGCCAGGCTAAGGTGGACGAATTTAACGCTTACCCCGGCCCTGCCGAACTCCGTGAATACCGGTATTTCCCTTCTGATAGGCAGGGCGTAATTCAGGATCACCGCGGTCTCGCCGCTCCGGGGGATATTGTAGGGGTTGAAATTCGCGTCATAGCCCTGTATCTGGCCATAGTCGCTGTAACTCGCCGCGGCCGCTACGGTGCCCAGCTTTAACGGCACCGAGATACCCGCGAAATTGTACCTGACATCGTTGGCCAGCAGGGTGTTCGTGAACGAAAGGATGGGCTGGTAGTTATAGGCCAGGGCGGAAGGGTTCATTATGATGCCCGCGGGAGAGTAACCGGGCGTCATTATGCTTTGCCCGAGGGCTATGGAATCCGGGTCCGCGGCCATTTTCAGGAAATCAGCGGTAGCGTTCCCCCCGCTCAGCGCCCCGGCGCCGGGCGTGAAATAAAGAAGCGCGGCGCAAACCGCGCATAAAGTTATAAATGAGTTCTGAGCTTTCTGCATTACTGGGCCCTGTTGTTCATCCTCAAATATTTTTTGATCTTCGCGGTTAGGTCCGAAACGCCGAAAGGCTTGAATATGTAATCGGCGGCGCCATAGCTGAAGCATTTATCGACTGCTCCCGTGTGTTCATTGGCGGTGAGCATTATTACCGGAAAAGCTTTTGTCGCGGGGTCGGACTTGACGGTTTTGCACAGCTCTACGCCGTCAGGGCCCGCGGGAAGTGAAATGTCGAGCAGTATTACGTCAGGCTTTATCTTTTTTGCCGTTTCAACGAGAGCATTTCCGTCATGGTATATGAACACCGAATAGTCCTGTTTCTCCAGCACGCTCTTGAGCACATCGCATATTTGCCTGTCGTCTTCAACGACAAGCACGCGGTATTTTACTTTTGTCAGCTTGCCTATCCTCGAAACCAGGAATCTCATATCAATGGGCTTTATGATGCAATCGTCCGCTCCGTAAGCGAAGGCCTTGTCGATGTCGATCGTGCGGTCTCCGGTTATCATTATCACGTGGATATCGGAGTTTTCGGGTTTAGCCCTGATCCGGCGAAGTACCTCAAAACCGTCTATGTCCGGCAGCTTCAGATCGAGCAGAACGACGTTCGGGTGGACTTCACCGACTTTTTCTATCCCGAGATTGCCGTCCAGCGCGGTAAAGACCTCAAAACCGTCTAGCTCCAGTCCGGCCGCCGTGACGTCCAGAACTATCTGGTCGTCGTCAATGATCAAAATCTTAATTCTTTCTCCGTTCACGGTAATCCCCTCCTTCAACAGCTTGATAGATTTTAAAGACGGCCTTTCAGCTTTTCCGAACGATCGCCTTACAGGCGGCTTTACGCCTCAAAGGGCGAGCCCGTCTCCTCACTGCAGCGGCATCATTATCAGCAAAACCGGCGTATATCTTGACGAAGGCTCGACCGTAACGTCGACGCCGTCCCTTACTTCCATTTTATCCGTGATAAGCTTATATCCCGCCTTTCTTACTTTTACCACGAACGCACCGCTCCCGAGCTTTATTTCGAGAGGAAAGTCTGTCGTGCTGCCCCGAAACTGCTCTTTTTTAGCGTCGAAAATGCTCACCTCGACGTCCCTTAGCGGAACGGTATCGTGCTCGCTGTCGTTATACCAGTCCTGGATCAGCTGGAGCTTCGCTACCGTATCATCGCTTTTCCTGAAGATCTGGCAGAGTTCGGGAGTAGGCTCTCTTATCTCCACTTTAAGCCCGCTGAACTTACCGGCGAGGGTTATCAGCTGCGTATTGGTGGAGACCCGCTCCGTAGAACACTTCGTGGTATAAAAACCCAGCAGGGCCACAAGCATGGCAAGGAGCATCCCGAGCACCAGCGGATTTTCCATGAAGCTTCTTTTCTGGGCCGACTTCGGGATATCTATTCTGGCGCTGCTAAAGATCTTCTTGAGAGTCCTGTCCTCATTTTTTGTTTCTTCCGGAGTTTCCTCTTCGAAGGTAATGACCTTGCCCGGCCGGGAATCATAGGGGTACATCTCACCCTTTTCGTCGTGGGCCTTGAGAGCGATAACCGTGGTATTGTCCCTGCCGCCGGCCCTGTTGGCCGCGCCGATCAACTTGGAAGTCATTACATCGAGATCGGCCCTGTTGGCGCTTATAATGCTTTTAATTTCGCTGTCGTCGATCTCGCCGTTCAAGCCGTCAGTGCAGAGTAAAAAATAATCCTCGTCTTTTACGTACTCGGGCCTGTAATCCACCTTGACCTTCTGAGCGGTGCCGAGAGCGCGCGTGATCATGCTCTGTATCTCGGCGGTTTTCACTTCTTCTTCTTTCATCTTGCCCTGTTCGACCAGCTCGTTGACCTTGGAATGGTCCTTGGTCAGCAGTTCGAGGACTCCGCTCCTCAAACGGTAAACGCGGCTGTCGCCCACGTGGAATATGTGAAGGATATTGCGGACCGGCTCAAAATAGACGCTCGTCAGCGTAGTTCCCATACCGTAGAGCTTCGGGTACTCGCCGGCAAGGTTCGAGAGCGCCCTGTTCGCCAGCCTGATAGCAGCCACCATTAACAGCAGCTCATAGGAGAACTTGCCACCGGAGAATTCGACGACGCGGTCGATATCGTCCCTGTTAAGGATCTCAAAAGCTTTCAGCATAACCTCGACCGCGCAGCGGCTGGCAAAATCACCCGCGGCCCCGCCGCCCATCCCGTCGCAAAGGAAATAGATATTTTTCCCTTCGGAAATACCGTAGCTGTCCTGATTCTCTTTTCTCACCCTGCCCGTATCGGTCTTGGCGCTGAAGACTATTCTCATATGTACGCTACCTTCGGCCTCTTGCTAACGCGCCGTTTTTTTAGTATGGCCCTTATCGAGAACAGCACCAGGATAATGACCGCTCCCGAACCCGTGTATATCATAAAATTGGTCATGGTCTTCTGGCCCAGTATCTCGCCGGACCTCAGGTCGTTGCCCAGGAACTCAGCCCAGGTCACGCCGTTCTTGAATTCCTTGACGTTGGTGTTTAGTATCTGCACCGTGTTGAGGATATTGCTGAACACTATGTCGAGCTTTCCATCCCCCGTCGCCTCACCAATGACCGCGGAAGATGTTATCGGGGCATTACTGGCGTGAACGTTAGCGAGTATCTCGAACTCCCTTCTTCCGGGATTGTTTTTGAGTATGTAGATAGACCCGTCCTCGGTTCCGAAAACGATATCGCAGAGCCCGTTCTTGTCTATGTCAACGAGCGACGGCGACGAGAGGATCCGGTTCGGCTGCGGAAGGTCAAGTTTCCATAGCAGTTCTCCGGTGGGGTATCCGGTCTTACCTCTAAGGGCGTAGACCGTACCGTTAGCCGAGACGGCGATAACGTCGCCCAGGCCGTCGCCGTTCGCGTCCGTGACGACCGGGGAAGCGGTGTGTTTGAGCCCTGAGGGCGGCACGGGTTCGATGAAGTAAGTCCACCTGACGTCGAACCTGGAAATGTCGATCACGGATATGTACTGCGGGACGTTCGACTGAACAACGACCTCGGGTATCCCGTCGCCATCGAGGTCCCCCACGCAGGGGGCCGCGGCTATCAAGTGTACCTTGCCGGTCTTGGCCGTGAGATCGACGGTTTTCTTGTTGCGGGTTTTCCCGTCAAAAAAATACACCTTGCCGTTGTTCGCGGCCACCACTACCATCGGCGAGATATTCTTTGTCTGCACGATCACGGGCGACGCGTAAACCGGCCCGTCAACGAACTCCGTGAATTTCTGCATGCCCGATTCGGAGCCGGGATTGTAAATAAAATGCACCATCCCCTCTTCCGACACGGCTACAACGTCCGGCTTGCCGTCGCCGTCGAGGTCGGCCACGGCGGGAGAGTTTTCGGAGATGTTTCCTCCGAGCATTTCCCGCCTGATGATGCCGCCGGTGGCGCCGTCAAGGATATAGAGCATCGAAGTGTCTGAAAGCACAACTATGTCTTTTATACCGTCACCGTTCATATCGCAGAGGACGGGCGATGTCTTGCCGGAATTGTAGATCTCCACCGGTTTCCAGAGCATCGTGCCTTTCCTGCCGTCCCAGGCGAACAGGAGCCCGGCCGAATTGAGACAGACTATCTCGTTTTTACCGTCCTTATTGATGTCGCCTATGGCGGGAGAAGAACTTATGTCATAATCCGGCTGGGTAGTGCGCACCGGATTCTCTTCGGGCGACCAGAAACGGTTTATATCCACATCGATCTTACTGGGTTTGTTGTTGAGGATCATCATACCGTCGATGCCGAAATACAGGAGCACGCCCGCCAGCGCGAGTATTATAAGGTTGAAAGAAATGATGAAGAACTGGCGCATCTTCAAAAGAAGTATCCTGTGGTTCTTGGGTACGCCGTAATCTTCCCTTTCGGCTTCTATAAAACGGAAGATCGTCCTGCCTATCGCTATCTCGTCGCCGGGGTTTATCGATATCTCGTTTAGCTGGCCGACCTTATTGCCGTTCACCGCTATGCCGCCGGTAGAACCCACGTCCATTATCTGGCACTGGACGTCCTTGCAGGTGATCTTCGCGTGGCCTTTGGAGACGGTCATGTCGCTGCCGAGCACTATATCGTTGGGAATGCCCTTGGGCGATATGTTTTCCCTTCCGATGTAAGTCTCGCCGCTGGGCGTAACCTCGTATTTTTTTCCCTCGAATTTGCCGTAGATCCCGATCAGGCTATACATTTTTGAACCGGTGTCCACCGGCCTGCCGGCTTCATCCCTGTCCTCTTTGCCCGGCCTGAACTCAATGGTGTGAAGCCCGATGTTCACGGTATCGCCGAATTGAAGCGGCTGTTCGGTGGTGATTGACCTGTCGTTGACCTTTGTACCCGTCAGGGTATTCTTATCCTTTATCTCGTAGCCGTTGTCCTTCTTAACTATGGCGCAGTGGTATTCGGAAATATTTTTATCGGTAATGAGAATATCATTGCCTTTCGAACTGCCGATATTGATTATCGGTTTCCGGCTGAACCTGTATTCAGCCAACACCTCTGCTTTTTTCTTTACCAGGATTCTGGGCATTAACGTAACTCCTTTATATCTAGTCCTGAGGGGCCGGGCCCGCCCCGGACAATACTTTATCTTTCAGCGATCAGCCCTTCCCGTATTCCGTATTTCCTATCTCGCTATAAAAAGCGCCGCGACCATGCTCAGGCCCATGCTGACCTTCGCAAGCATCGACGTGTAATTCTTGACGTCCTGCGTATCCGATGACGAAGCGGTTGAAACTTCCGTATAGTCTTTTGACTTCTCCATGTCGCTCACCCTGTCTTCGAGCTTGGCGAGCTGTTTGCGGGTCATCGAGAGGTTTTTTTCTAAATTGAGCGACTGCTGGGAAGTGTCGCCGCCTGAACCGCGGGAAGAATATTTTTCCATGGCGTCCACCCTTCCGGACAGTTCGCGGAGGTCTTCCCTCGCCTGTTCAAGGCTCGCCTTGACTTGTTTATCGGAAAGGGCCGCCTCGCCGGGTTTGGCGTGCGATACCTGATCCCTCAGGCCCTGAAAGACCTTTGAGTTATTTAGGGAATAATCCAGTTGCGCCGGTGTTATCTGCGCGGCGGCTGACGGTCCGGAGGATTTTTCCAGCGCATCCACTTTCTTGGTGAGTTCACGCAGCGAAAACCTGGTGGCCTCCAGGTTCGATTTCATCTGCAGCTGCACTTCCGACGCGGAACCTTCCTGGGGTTTGAGGTTGGTTACCTCGTCCCTCAGGCCCAGGAATACTTTCGAGTTGTTGAGCGAATCGTCCAGAAGCATCGGCATGTTCGGCACAAGATCGTTGATGATCTGCGTCATATCGGCCGCGCCTGTCCGGCCGCCCGTCTCTTCAGCCCTGCTTAATTTACCGAAACTGCCCTCGAGGAGGCTGAGGCGGTCTTTCATTTCGTCGAACTCCTGCTTGGACACGGCTTCTTTTTTAGGTATCTTGAGCGACTTGTCATATTCATAAAGCACCAGCAGCAGGTTAGCTCTCGTCACCGGCTCATCGGCCACGAAAAGGTCCTTGCCGTGCTTGTCAACGAATCTCGGTATTCTCGGGCCCAGGTTCTGGATTATCTCGTTGAGCACGGGGTCCGACACGTCCTTCTTAGTCTCCGCGCGAGCCTGACCTAGGCCGTACGCGATAACCGCCGAACACGCGCAAACAATAGAGAAGGTCCTGATCTGTTTTTTCATAAATGCTCCGGATTAAATTCGGCCGCCAGCCCGTCCGCCGGACGGCTTTAGAAATAGAGGCTTACCGATATCCTGTTCTGGTTCCCGAGGCTGTAAGAACCCATGCCGTAATCGAACTGGAGATAATATCCCCAGAACGACATATCTAAACCAACTCCGGCCGTATAATTTATATTACTGTTCAGGTCGCTCGCGGAATTATTCCTGTCTTCCATGGCGTAACCCTGCAGTCCGGCCCTCAGGAAAATACCTTCAAAAAGAATGCTGTTCTTGTTGCCGATCTTTTTCTCATAACCCAGCTCGCCGCCCAGGTTCGCCATCATCGGCTCATCCTTCCTTTGCACGACGTCAAAGCTCCCCAGCAGCGACAGGTACCTGCTCAGCCCGAAATTGTTCGAGACGCCGAGTTTTGTCATAAGGCCGGCGGAATCTACCCGGCCGTTGGACCAGGCGACGCTCGCCCCGCGTTCGATGAGAAGGCCGATGCTCGAGGCTCCCGCGGTATAGAGCAGGCCGAAATCCGCGTCATAGCCCTTGGCGCTCGCTCCGGCTATCTTGCTAAAATCCTCGGTGATATACTTGAGGGTCACGCCCGCGTAAATGCTGTTGCCCGCGGTTATCACCGGCAGGCCCCACGAGAATAAATAACCGTTCTCCGTGTCCTGAAAGCTGTCCCTCACTATCTTGCCCGTAGTGTCCAGGTATGAATAGGTCACGTTATCGAGCCCGCTGTTTATCATACCAACGCCGAAAGTGCTCTTGTCGAGCCACGACTTCGGCGAATTAACGGGAATGGTTATTCCCATGAACTGGTATTTCGGAGTGATGTCCGGCAAAGTGTCCCAGCTCGTCGACCCCAGGGACTGGCCCATGGTCGTGATGCTGAATTTATTGATCCTGGCGAGCCCGGCCGGGTTCCAGTACATCGCAGAAGAATCGTCGCAGACCGAAACGAACGCGCTGCCCATCGATAACGCCCTCGCCCCTACGCCGGTATTGAGGAACGCCGCGGCGTCCGTGCCCGCGAAGGCGGGGCGGCAAACCGTAAAAAGCGCAATAAATATAGCGGCGGTCGATCTATAACCCATTAAATTGCTCATTTTCCGAATATCGCAAGCGAAGTATACCTTTTAAATTCTCCGTCTTCGTTCTTGGCTTTAACTTCACAAAAGTACACGCCGTTAGCGAGGCCCGCGCCGCCGAAGTTCGTGCCGTTCCAGGGGTCTTCGCAGAGCCCCGGGCCCCTGCCCTGCGCCTCAATGACACCCTTGACTATCCTCCCGCTCATATCATAGATGTTAATCCAGACGTCGGACTTCTTGGCCAGGACATACCTGATGATGATCGGCTGCACCTTCGGGTCGAACGGGGAAGGATAAGGTATGAGGTCGGCTATGGCGCCGCCTTTCGGGATGAATTTCGCGGTCGCCGTCCCGGTTTTCCCCAGCGTGTCGCTCGCGGTGATCGTCAGGGTGTACGTGCCGTTGGCCGCGAGCGGCGGGCCAGAATATTTGTACGAAAGAGCATTTTTTGCCGCGTTATAGATCGCCGGGTCTGCCGCTGAATTTACCGTGACTATGTTCGCTCCGGCGGCGTTGTCGATCTTGACAATTATGGACGCCGGGTCCACGGTGCCGAACTGGACCGTAATGTTGGCGGCTATGAAAGGAGCCATGCTTACAAAATCGCTTTTTACATCCGGCTGTGTTATTACGATTGACGGAGCATCGTTGGTCTGCACCTTGATATTAAAAATGCCTGATTGACTCTGCGCGCCGGCGTTGTTTGTCACCTGCCATTCGATGTAGTTATTCGCTCCTTCTAAAAAACTCTCTCCCAGACTCGGGATCGTCACCGTATACCTGATAATCTTCGTCGTATCTATAACGGAACTCGACGGAACCACGTGCCACGGCTTAAAATTTGAGTCAGCGGGCCCCGAATTCGATATCCTGTAACTGGCGGAAGCAACGGTGTTACCCCCGGTATTTTGTAAAGTAACCATAGCGGTGATGTTTGTACCCGGCTGCAGGGTGTCCGATCCGGGTGACGGGTCTATGAAGACCATAAAAGGGTCCGGGATAGTCAACATTGCCGGGCTTAGGGCCTGAGAAGGAAGATAACCGCTGTAGCTCCTGTAGCTTAGGCTTGAAGCGCCTCCCGAAACAGCGGGAGACATTTCGGCTGTGTTCGCATAATGCGCCGAGCCCGTGTTCCCGAATCCGCCGCCAAACGACGGAAAACTCGCCGTATACGAAGCGGATCTCATGTCAGCGCGCAGGTCGCCCGCCGCAGTGAGGCATATCAGGCAAAAACCGATCGAATACAAAATATTTTTTTTCATTTAAGTGTTAATGGAAAATGCCGGCCGCATTTCAGCGCTTCAAGGCCCCTTAGCCGCGTCGTTGACCTGGGCGAACGAGTTCTTATTTACAGTGCCGGTGGAAACATACACCAGCCTGTCATCGCTGCAATAGAACAACTGGCCTTCTTCCACGGGCGTCAGGCCCTGCAGTTGAACCGCCGTCATGCCCATCAGCCTGAAGGAGCCCGTCGCCGTTATACTTGAGACTACAAGCTGGGGAGCCAGTTTAGACCCCGAAATGGAAGCCGCGCTGCTGATATTGCCGTCGGTAACTGCGCCGGGCACAAGGGACCCGGCCATGCTCGCGTACGCGGCGGTAGCCGTAAGCACGACGTTCCCGCCGGTTATCGTTACCGAAGCCACCTGCACCTGTCCGAACGTGTTGTAACCGCTAAAAGTATTGTTCCCACCCAAAGCATTGTCCGCGTTCGTGTAAACGCCGTTTGCTATCGACGCCGCTGTACCGGCGCTGCCGGCCGTGCTCGCGTAGGCCACAGTGGCGGCCAACACGACGTTCGCGCCTGTTATCGTTACCGACGCCACCTGCACCTGTCCGAAAGTGTTATACCCGCTGAAATTGTTGTTCCCGCTCAACGTGTTGTCCGTATTCGTATAAACGCCGTTGAGTATGGACGCAGCCGTTGCCGCGCTGCCCGCCGCGCTCGCGTATGCCGCCGTTGCCGTCAGGATGACGTTCGCGCCTGTTATGGTAACGGACGTGACCTGCACCTGGCCGAAAGTGTTGTAACCGTTAAAAGTGTTGTTGCCTGTCAGCGTGTTATTGTTTCCCTTATACACGCCGTTGGAAACCGTCAACGCGTGTCCCGCGATGCTCGCGTAAGCCGCCGTAGCCGTAAGCACAACGTCTCCGCCGGTTATGGTTATAGAGGAAACCTGCACCTGGCCGAAAGTGTTGTACCCGCTGAAAGCATTGTTCGCGTTCGTATATGCTCCGTTCGTGACCGCCGCGGCTGTTGCCGCGTTGCCCGCCTCGCTCGCGTATGCCGCCGTGGCCGTAAGCACGACGTTCCCGCCGGTTATTGTTACCGACGACAACTGCACCTGTCCGAAAGTGTTGTATCCGCTGAACGTATTGTTCCCGCTTAAAGCATTGTTCGCGTTCGTATAAACGCCGTTGGCGACCGATGAAGCTGACGCCGCGGTCCCCGCCGCGCTCGCGTATGCCGCCGTAGCCGTAAGCACAACGTTACCACCGGTTATAGTTACAGACGACAACTGCACCTGTCCGAAAGTGTTGTAACCGCTGAGTGTATTATTCGCGTTCGTATAGACTCCGTTCGCGATAGTAGCCGCGCTTCCCGCCGCGCTCGCGTAAGCCGCCGTTGCCGTAAGCACGACGTTACCACCGGTTATCGTTACAGATGACAACTGCACCTGGCCGAAAGTGTTGTAACCGCTGAAAGTATTATTCGCGTTCGCATATGCACCGTTCGTGACCGACGCGGCCGTTGCCGCGTTCCCCGCCGCGTTCGCGTAAGCCGCCGTTGCCGTAAGCACGACGTTCCCGCCGGTTATAGTTACAGACGACAACTGTACCTGTCCGAAAGTGTTGTATCCGCTAAGTGTATTATTCGCGTTCGTATAGACTCCGTTCGCGATAGTAGCCGCAGTCCCCGCCGTGCTCGCGTACGCCGCCGTGGCCGTAAGCACGACGTTACCGCCGGTTATCGTTACAGATGACAACTGCACCTGACCGAAAGTGTTGTAACCGCTGAAAGTATTATTCGCGTTCGCATATGCACCGTTCGTGACCGACGCGGCCGTTGCCGCGTTCCCCGCCGCGTTCGCGTATGCCGCCGTAGCCGTAAGCACAACGTTACCACCGGTTATAGTTACAGACGACAACTGTACCTGTCCGAAAGTGTTGTATCCGCTAAGTGTATTATTCGCGTTCGTATAGACTCCGTTCGCGATAGTAGCCGCGCTTCCCGCCGCGCTCGCGTAAGCCGCCGTTGCCGCAAGCACGACGTTACCGCCGGTTATCGTTACCGACGACAACTGCACCTGGCCGAATGAGTTGTAACCGCTGAAAGTATTATTACCGCTGATTGTATTATTCGCGTTCGTATACACACCATTCGAGACTGATGAAGCCGACGCCGCGGTGCCAGCCGCGCTCGCATACGCCGCCGTGGCGGTAAGCACGACGTTCCCACCGGTTATCGTCACCGAAGCCACCTGGACCTGGCCAAACGTGTTATAGCCTGAAAATATGTTGTTCCCGCTCAAGCTAACGTTTCCTGCAGGAGTGTTCCAGGTCCCGTCGCCCCTGAGAAAAGTTGAGTTGGAAGCCGTGCCGGAGTTGGTATAGATCGAACTCGTGGTTACAAGAACGCCGTTAGGCAGGGTTCCGGGCAGGATCTGTGTGGTTGCCAAGGAGATCGAGCCCACAGTGTAAGTGCTTTTCTGGACAGATAAAAGTTCGCTGTTTATATTCGTGGTTGAGACAGCGACGTTGTTCAACTGGTTTTGCAGAGTCGTGGTGGAATTCGCTATGATGACGCCGTCAGACGACCTCGTCATATCTCCGGTACCGCTTGCCGGGGCGATCCATTGCCCGTCACCTCTGAGAAATGTTGTATTTGAAGCTCCCGAACCGCCGTTAGTGTAAATAGAACCGGTTGTCACGATTACGGTATTGGGAAGCGTCCCCGTAATTGAACTTGCCGATACCGTCCCACCCACCCACAGTGAATCGGCGTACTTGCTCCTGAAAGCGTAAGGGCTTGTCAAAAACGAAAGCGGCAGGGTTGAGGTAAGCGTCTCAGTAGCGCCTCCGGCGGATGGCGTCACCGTGATCTGAAGATAATAGGTAGTGTCGAAGGGCAGGTCGGCCAGGGTGTTGTTAACGCTTCCCAGTTGAAAGCTGTACAAGCCGTTGATCACGTCGGTGGACTGGGTTTCGGACCAGCCGGTCTGCTGTATCCCGGTGGGAGTGCCGCTCGAAAGACTAAAACCGAAGGTATACGTTCCGTTAAGCGCCTGTCCCGTATTGTTCGTCAATTTCCCTTCATAATTGATGAACCTTGGGACTCCCGCGCTGGCGGAGCCGGCGGCAAAGGTCAAAAGCATCGCGCAGAAAAATAATATTGTGAAGCTGGTTATTTTCATCTTTTCCTCGGGATAAAAGATATGCCGTTAGCCTGCGCTATTTAAACGGGTGTCCGCAGTTGGTGCAGAACCTCAGTTTTTTGCCCGGCACTACGTCGAAAACCTTGCCGCAGTTCGGGCAGACTATTTTACCGGTTCCCTGCTGCGCCTGGGCCGCGGATGAAGCGATTACCGCCGGCTGTGAGGCAGGAGATTTACCCTCGGGAATAAAACCGCCGGAGGGAAGATTAGATTCCACTTTATGTATCGGCGCGTACCGCGGGAATTTCTCGGGCAAAGGAGGAAGAGCGACGGGCCCGGATGTCGACACGACTACGCGCTTTTCAGGAGCGAGCAGTACGTTTATCTCTTCCTTGCTGCTGCTGAGATCTTTTGATAAAGTTTTCTCGATATAACCCTTCGCGATTATTTTCACGGTCGTGGTGCCGTGCAGCACCTCGTTCTGCCAGACGCCTTCCGCGTTGGTTTTTCCGGCCACCTTATTGGCGATCCAGACGAAGGCCTCGTTTATGGGTTTCTGGTTGGGATCGTCTTTGACGGTAACCTTGAGAAGCGTATTTTCATTCTCCAACTCCCCGAGTATCATGGACTTGTCCGAGATATTGAAGTTTTTAAGTATGAGCGTCCTGTATTCATTATCGCCCGCAAAAGTGAAATTGTACAAACCCAGGGGCAGGGCGAGCCGCAGCGGTTTGTTGGTGGAAATACTGTAGGAGAGCTTAAGCCCATTGCCGACGATCTTAAGATTGGTCATAAATGCTTCGTTATGGTGCTCTTTGGAACGGACCTTGACGGTTATCCACTTATTGAGATAGCAGGCGAAATGAGTTTCAGAATCAGGGGAAACGGTTATATGTTTGAGGCCTTCCTCGAACTTGCCTTCCGAGTCCAGGAACCTCACCTTGTAGTCTCCCGCTTTCAGCGGCACGGTTAAGGGCGTGTTACCCCTGGGCTGGTTTTCCCCTTCGATGTGGACTACCACATTGGAGGGAACGGAGGTAAAGGAGACATTTTTAAACAGGTGCCCAGTGAGATTGAATATCGCCCCGCTTTCGGTGTTCTGGATAGTATACTCCCAGAACCTCTTATCCACTCCGCTGAAGGCATCGTCGGGGTTGGGGCGCGTGAAATCTATGTTGCACTGCCCGGGTTTTGTTTCCTTGGCGAGCGACCCCAGATCCTCGAATCCCTTCATCTGTATCTTGAGCGTGTGCTCCCCGGCGATGAACTCGCCCTTGCAGGGCGTGACGTTGAATTTGTTGCCGTCCACGAAGACCTCCGCTCCCGGAGGCACGGAATTCATCGCGAGAGTGAACTCGAAATTTACGTCGATCCTCTGCTGCATCTTGCCGCCCGGGCCCTTGCCCGGCTCTTCTATGCTGACTATGCGTTCGACGGTCTTGTAGTTCTGTTTCACGGCCGTGAGTATGTATACCCGGGGCTGTATCTTTCGCAGTTCGATAGGCTGGGAACTGTCCGCGTCGCTTAGAACGGCCTTGCCGTCGCGCGTTTTCAGAGAAACCGAAGCGCCGCTCGGCACCGTGGTTATGACAATGTCCGGCGGGTATATTTTTGAATAAATGCTTTTCCCGAGAGGCGTTATGTGCATGAAGGTATCTGCCACCGCAAAAATGCAAAAGGAGATAATGAGCGCGAAACTGAAGCGGAACAGCCTCTTGCGGTAGATCTTGAACTTATTGACTAGCCAGTCACCGACTTCCTCGAACACGGTTTTGCCTTTTTCTTCACCTCTGGGCGCTTCGGCGGGAGGCATTACAGGGAACTGCTGGGGAAAGGGCGGCGGAGCTTCGGGCCTGACGGCCGGTTCTACCGGCGGCTGAGTCTTCTCCGACTGCTTCGGGGCCGGGGGCTGCTGCTGCGGTTCCTGGGGACGGGGCTGTGAAGGAACTTGAGGGGGCTGAGGCTGGGACGCGGGGACAGTTTTCGCGTTCTGCTGCTGGGGCGGAGGGGGCGGCTCCACCGGCTCGGGCCCTTCGCTCTGGGGCGGCACGAACTGCTGCTCGCTAGAACCGCTCTCCGGGCCCATTTCTGTTTCTCCCACTATAAAATCCTTGCAGTTTATCTTTACGATCGCCTTGTTATTCTTTATTTCCTGCATATTCAGGCGCTTGACCTGTTCGCCCAGGTCATTTTCGGCGGCCAGGTCTTCCGGGAGCACCCTGCACAGGAAACCGGCCAGGTTCTCGGTAAGTTCTTCGGTTTCCTTGCCTTTTAACAGCCTCCTGAGGTCGCGGAACATCTCTATGGCTTTTTCGTATCTGTTCTCTTTATTTTTATCCAGGGCCTTCTCGATGATCTCGGGCAGTTCGAAGGGCAGGGTCATATTGTCCAGGAGCGCGGGGTCGAACTTGGTATTTATTACCTGCTCCCTGATCTCCTGTGCCTCCCCCTTGAAAAGCTGCGTTCCCGTGAGCATCTCGTAAAGGACGACGCCAACGGAAAAAATGTCCGAGCGGTGATCGACGTCCGGGTCGCCCTTTATCTGTTCCGGGGACATGTAAGAATATTTCCCTGTAACAACGCGTTTTTTTATCCCGTCGCTCATCTCATCGGCGGTTTTAGCTATGCCGAAATCGCTGAGCTTAACGTTGCCGTCAAAGGAAAGGATGATATTGCCGGGAGAAATATCCCTGTAAACAAGCCCGTAGGGTTTGCCGGTGATTATGTCCTTGGCGAGGCGGTTGGCGTAATCGATCGCCTTGAGCACCCCGCTCGCTATCAGAACGCAGAGTTCCCACGGGAGTTTGATATTCTGCTTGTTGCAAACGGCTATGAGGTGTTCGAGGTCCTTGCCCGTAACGTAATCCATCGTTATGTAGTAGGTGCCGTTGGAGCCTTTCCAGAAATGCTGGACCCTCACGATGTTCTCGTGGATTATGTTCTTGGCGATCAGCGCTTCCTTGTACAGCATCTCGATGTACTTCGGTTCGTTATATTCCTGCAGAAGCTCTTTGACCGCTATGTAATTTCTCAAAGAAAAATCATAGGCGCGCCAGACGATACCGAACCCGCCGTGTCCGATCTTCTTGACGATGAGGTATTGCTCGTTGATAAGCATTTGCCTGAATTCAGCCATTATAGTCCTTTTTCAACCCCGGTCACTTCCGGGTGTATTGGCATATATGGACGGAAAAAACAAAAACCATCTGAAAATAACTTCAAGCTGATTTTCCTGAATAAAGAGGGAAACACTTCTGAGGAAAGAACTAGCACTAGGCTTAATACCTTGGCAGGGTTTATGTATCGAAACAGATTAATCAGGGTCATTTTTAGTTGAACCGTCATTCTGACGCAATTCTCTTTAATAAATGAATATAAACTTATGAATGTTTATGACTTTATAGAATATAGCAGAGAAATTATTGTTTGTCAAGCCATTATTGTTGAATTTTCCACGTTTTCCTTGATTTAATCCTATCCGGTTGACTCAGGAGCAGGCTTCCGTCAGGACCAATTCCGTCCGAATTCATTCGATAAAAGCTTATTTTTACGGCATAACCGGCCGGGCCGCGGGGATGCAAAAAACGCGCTGCTTCCCGAAATATTCAGCGCAGGAAGGCTTCCGGATCATCCTGAAATGCCGCGGCTGGCGAGGTAGGTTATGGAATTGCGTACTTCTTCAGGTGTAGCTTTCGCGTGCGCTTCGACTATCCTTAGGGGCGCGTCAAGAGCGAAAGGCAGGATATTCTTGAATTCGAAATCGCCGCTCCCGGGCGCGAAATGGTCGGAGAGCCCCCTCAGGTCGTGCAGGTGCAGGCCGATCATCCTGCCCGCGAAGGGTTTTAGAAAATCCGCGTGCTCTTTCACCCAGCCCTGCCGCACGAACATCTCGGCGTGCCCGGTATCGTGCCAGTAACCCATCGGCGCGCCGGGATATTTCTCGAACAGGACGGAGAGTTCTTCGATGTTGGGCATTTCGTGGTAATAGAACCTGTTCTCCATTCCCAGCTTTATTCCCTTATCCGCGGCGAACGGCAGTATATCGTCAAGGCTTCTCATCAGTTTTTCTAGATACCCGGGGGCTCTTTCCTCGCGGGCCTTAACGAAGACTTCCCAGTATTTTTTGTAAAGCATGCCGCCCCTGCCGAATTGACGCACATAATTGCCCAGCTCACGGCCGGCATTCCCGGTATTGACTTCGCCGAGATGCATAACGACCGCCTTCGCGCCGAGGCGCGCCGCCCAATCGATGGTGCGCCTGGTGTGCTCCACGGCGAGTTTCCTCTCGTCATCGTCGTCGGAATTCAGGATGTAGCCGGAATAGATGCTGCGCCCCCGCGGCAAGTTCTCGAGCCGCGGGCAATAGTTGTGGAGGCTCGATATGCCGATCTCGCCGTTTTCGACCGAACGCAGGGCTTCCCTCAGCACGGCTTCGGTCACTTCGACGTTAAGCTCGAGGTTTTTAAATCCGAGTTTTTTCGTTTCGGCGAGAAGGTCCTGCCAGCCCGGGAATTTATTGATATGGTAAGACGTGGAGAGAGATAACATAAGGTATTTTAAAAATTTAAATTTGAAATTTAAACAATTTTTACGACTTTTTCGGTTCCGGCTGTTGTTCCGCTTCAGCGCCGGCCTTATCTTCAAAGTTAAGCTCGGGTGTGTTCTCGCTGACCGGCATTTCCGGGGCGGCATTTTCGGGAGGCGCCAGCTCTTCGATGGAAGGCAGTTCGCTCAGGTGAGTGAGCCCGAAATGCTTCAGGAACTCCTGCGTCGTCCCGTACAGGAGCGGCCGCCCGACAGTCTCTTTCCTGCCGACGATCCTGACGAGCTTTCTTTCGAGCAGCGTTTCCAGCACACCGGAAACTTCCACGCCTCTTATCTCTTCCGCTTCGGAACGGGTAATAGGCTGTTTGTAAGCCACGACGGCCAGAGTTTCCAGAGCGGAGTTGGAGAGCTTGAGCGTGGTCTTGTCCTTATAGAGCTTGCGGACCCAGGCGCCGTATTCCTTCTTCGTGGCGAACTGCCAGCCGCCTGCTACGAAACGCAGCTCGACCGGCCCCTGCCGGTCCTCGTAGTCCTTAGCGATATCTTTTATCAACGCTTCTATATCGGCGTCTCCGGCGGCTTTGCCCAGCATATTGGAGACCAGGTACTCCGGCAGCGGCTGGTCCGAACTGAATATCAGGGCTTCGATGATCTTTTTTAGTTCGTTGTTTTCCATTTAATTGGTTTCCTTGTCCGGTTCTTTTGCCGTTTCTGTTACAGGTTGTGTTACAGGTTCTGTTGCGGGTTCTGCCGATGATCCCGCTGCAGGTTCTACCGGAGGTTCTACTGGAGTCTCCGCCGCGGTTTCTGCCGCGGTCTCCCCCTCGCTCGGCGTCTCTGAAGGCTGTTCCTGGCCCGCGGAGTTCTTCTGAAAATCAAGTTCTTCCTGCCCGTCCGCCGCGGCTTTAACCGCCGGAGCCTCAAAATTCTCGGTCTCTTCCACTACGCTCTCAACAGCTGCCGTTATCCTGTATAACCTGACCTCTCCGAAAACTTCCTTCTGCCGCGCGAGCACCTGTTTTAGCCTGATCAGTTCAAGCACGGCGAGAAAACTCACTATAAGGTCTATCCGGCTCTTGGACAGCGCCAGGAGCTCCCTGAAAGTTATGAACTCTTTGCCTTCGAGATAGTCGAGGATCTCCCTGATCTTTTGTTCGATCGGAATTTCTTCGTAAACTATCTCCCTGACGTTAGTGGGCAGTTCGGTAAGGACTTCCCTGAAACTGCTGATCAGGTCGAACAACGAAACTTCGAGAGTGAAATCCGATTTATCGAAAACCGGCCCCGGCCTGTAAAATATCTGTGAATATTCCGTTTCCCTGTTGCCTAAAAGCTGGGCGACTTCTTTGAACCGCTGGTATTCAAGCAGCCGGGCCTTTAATTCCTCGAGCGGGCTTTCTTCTTCTTCTTCCCCCACGGAGCCGGGCAGGAGCATCCTCGCCTTTATCTGCATCAGGGTCGAGGCCATTACCAGGAAGTCTCCCGCGCCTTCGAGGTTAAGCTCTTTTAGCACGTCGATATAGGTGATGTATTCCTGGGTTATCTGGGCGATAGGGATCTCGGCTATCTCCATATCGTCTTTCTTGATCAGGTAAAGAAGCAGGTCGAGCGGCCCTTCGAATACTTCAAGATGAACGTCGTATGCCATAATAGTTCCATCGTGCTTTATATTCGCGGATTAAAATTTTATATTCGAGATTTCTCTATACGAGTTTAAGCGCCTTTCTTACTTCGGCCATCGTAGCGGACGCGGCCTCTTTAGCTTTTTTTCCGCCGTCTGCGAGGATCCTTTCGACGAGGTGCTTGTCCTCGCTCAATTCTTTTCTTTTTTCTCTCAGTGGGGCCAGGGAGGCGGCCAGCGCTTCGGTAAGCTGTTTCTTGCAGGATACGCAGCCCCTCGCGCCCGCCTTGCATTCGTCCTCGATCGCCTTGAAATCCGGCGTGAATATGGCGTGGAACGCGAACACCACGCAGCCGTCCGGGTGGCCCGGGTCGTTGGCGCGCATCTTGACCGGGTCCGTGAACATCTGCTGGACCTTCTTTTTAATTTCGTCGGGCTCTTCGCCGAGGGTTATGGCGTTGCCGTACGATTTCGACATTTTCCTCGCGTCTATGCCGGGCACGCGGGCGGACTTGGTGAGTATGGCCTGCGGTTCGGGAAATATTTCCCCGTAGTAGTTATTGAAGCGCCTGCAGATCTCCCTGGTCAACTCCAAGTGAGGCAGCTGGTCTTCTCCGACGGGCACGGCGCTGGCCTTGTAGATGAGGATATCCGCGGCCTGCAGGACCGGGTAACCCAGGAAACCGAAGGTGTGGATGTCTTTATCCTTGATCTCCTTGAGTTGTTCTTTATACGTGGGGCACCTGAAGAGCCAGCCGAGGGGAGTGACCATCGAAAGCAGAAGAAACAGTTCGGCGTGTTCTATGACATCGGACTGCCTGAATATGACGCTCCTGGCGGGGTCAATACCGGCGGTCAGCCAGTCAATGACCATTTCGCGGCTGTTATCGGAAACCTTCGAAGTATCGGCGTAATCGGTCGTGAGGGCGTGCCAGTCCGCGACCATGTAGAAGCACTGGTATTCGTCCTGGAGCCTCGCCCAGTTCTGCAGCGCGCCGTAAAGATGCCCCACGTGCAGTTTGCCGGAAGGCCTCATACCTGAGAGTATCCGCTTTTTGGTCATAATAAATTAACCCGCTTTAATAAAAATATCAAATATCAAAAATATTTTATAGCCGCACGACAGAAAACTCTAACAACTTTTAAAAATAATTGATGCCGCCGCCCAGAGACCGGATAATGATATCCGCCACGGGGCCGAGCAGCGCCCAGAAGACGTTGGTCGTCATCAGCAGAATGATTATGACAAAACCGTAAGGTTCGATGGCGGCGTAGCGGTAAGAGAGTTCCGCCGGCAGCAGCCCCATCACGACCTTGCTGCCGTCGAGGGGCGGGATAGGAAAAAGGTTGAACACCGGGAGTATAACGTTTATGACCAGCGTGAGCTGCATAAGCTCGTACACCGCGGAGGTGACTCCCGCATCGGCGAACTGGAACGACCGCATAGCCCACATTACGAATGCCGCGGCAACCGCCAGCGCGAAGTTCGAGACGGGCCCGGCGAGAGAGACCCAGATCATATCCCTTTTCGGGTCGTGGAGCCTGTAAGGGTTGACGGGCACCGGTTTAGCCCAGCCGAAGATCGGCATGTGGCTCATGAGGCAGATAGCCGGAAGGATTATCGTACCGAAGAGATCGATGTGCGGTATGGGGTTCAGGGTGAGGCGGCCCATTATCCTCGCCGTATCGTCGCCGCGTTTCTCCGCGACCCAGCCGTGAGCGACCTCGTGGATTATCACTGAAAAAATAAGGACCGGGATCTGTATAAGCAGGTTCATTATTTACCCTTTGATATGGATTGATCTTTCGATTTTACGAATTGTTTTAAGAGAGTTTATTCTATATTTTTTGAGGGAAATTGTCAAACACGAATTTTCTCGCTTTGGCCCGCGAAACGATCCCGCTCCGGGCGAGGCCGTCCAGTATTGTTTTGAAGACGGGCCCCTGCCTGTAGCCCATTTTAATGAGGTCCTTGCCGCCGAGAACGGGCTTGATCTTCGCGGGAGCGAGCAGTTTTTCTATGGAATTTACAAGTTTGTTCGAAAACCTCAGGGCCTTGTATGTCTCCAGCCGGCGGCTCTTCGCGGTGAGAGAGAAAAGAAAAGCCAGCCTCCCGTCGAGCGTCTCTATCTTCGCCAGGGCCGAAAGCCGGGGCGACACGTCCGTGCCCCGCAAAAGCTTTTCGGTTATCCCCCACCCCTGAAGCGTCTTAAGGGCGGCGTAAGGGTCTTTTTCCTCCAGTATGAGCAGGAGTTCGCGCGCGGCTCTCTCAGGCGATATGCGCGAGATGAAACCCGCTCCCGCCAGGGCCAGTTTTCCGGTCAGCCTGTCGATCCGGAAACCTCTTGAGGCAAAACGCGCGAGCCGGAATATCCTGGTAGGATCGTCCCTGAAGCTCTTCCTGTGGAGGACCCTCAGAATCCTGTTCTTGAGGTCTCTTTTTCCTCCGAAGAAGTCTATTATCTCCCCGCTTTTTACCCCTCCGAGCCTGACGGCGAGGGCGTTGACCGTAAAGTCCCTGCGAAAAATATCGTTCTCAAGGCCGGAGAAAACTACCTCGGGAAGCGCTCCGGGGCTAGAGTAAGTTTCTTTCCTGGCCGTCGCGAAGTCTATCCTGAGCCCCCGCGCGTTCTCAACCGAAAAAGTGCCGAACTGCGGATACGCCGTTACGCGCCCGCCGGTCAGCTTCGCCGCAGCGAGGACCAGCGGCTCGGGGCTTTCTTCCGTCATTATATCCCAATCCAGGTCTTTTTTACCCGACAGCAGGTCCCTCACGGCTCCGCCGACCAGGAAGGCGTTGAGCCCCAGGTGCGCCGCTACCTTGCCCAGGCGTTTAAGGATGGGGTTAAGCTTGACATTCTTCGGCGGAAGCATAGGTTTATTTCCTTTTCCTGATTATAAAATAATAAACGGCCGCTCCGGCAACGAGGACCGCGCCCGCGCCTATAGTCTGCCACATATAAGTGCGGAACAACTTCTTGAAAAGAGCGACACCCTCCGGCCCCGCGAGGTACGCGCCGAGCGCGACCATCCCCCAGGATAAGCCGTAGGTCACGGTCCCGATCGCGTAATAGATCTTTTTGCCCGTTTTTTTTCCCAGCCATCCGCCTATGATAAGGCCGGCCCAGCCGATGACCTGGTTGGTCAGCAGCAGCACCATGCCTATCGTGAATTTCAAAGAATATCCGTGCATCGATCCTCCGCGATATTTTACGCCCGTTAACAGGCCTCAAAAGGCAAAGCGGGGCGGTTCGTCAACGACCTCAATTTATCATTTTATCAGTTTTTTGTCTATGAGCGCCCCGAACAATCCGGGATTGACCGGGTATTTCCTTTTTACGAGCAGGCTGACGTCCCTCGCGCTTTCCGGATAAAACCCCGCCTTGAAATACGCCAGGGCCCTGTTCGCCAGGGCTTCATTAAAGCCGGGGTTGATCACAGCGGCCCGGGTAAAATCGTCTATGGCTTTCGCGTAATCACCCTGTCTGGCCCGGAGAATGCCCCTGTTGTTGAATGCCTCGTAGTAGCGCGGCTGCTTTGTTATCGCGAGCCCGTAATCCGAGGCGGCCTCGTCGTATTTCTTCAGCGCCTCGAACGCTATGGCCCTGTTGAATATAGCGGAAACGTATTCCTGGTTCACGGCGACGGCCGCGGAATAATCCTCGATGGCCGACGGGTAGTCCCTCATCGAGGCGAAAAGGTTGCCCCTGTTATTTAAGGCCTGCGGGTATCCGGGTTTTAGCTTGAGCGCGCGCCCGTAATCGGCGAGAGCGGCGCCCGCAACTCCTATCGACTTGAAGGCGTCAGCCCGGTTCTTGTAGGCCTGGGGGAGCGCGGGGTATTTCTCCAGCGTGTCGTTCCAAAGCGTGAAACTGTTTTTCCACACCCCGCACCTGGCGTTCGCCGCGAGGCAAAGCAGCAGGACGGCTCCGGCGCCCGCGAAAGCGGCGGCGGCCTTGAGGGGTTTATTGGAACTCTGCCAGGCCAGCGCGAAGCCCCGCGCCGCTATGTAAAAAATACCTATGGACGCGAGGTAAGTGTAGCGGTCGGCGGGTATTTTCTGCCCGAACGGCAGTATCTGGAGCACCGGCAGGAGAGAGATCAGGAAAAACGCGGCTCCGAACGGAACGCTTTTTCCGCGCCTGAAAGAATACGCGAAAAGCGCGGCGAGCGCGGCAAAAATAATGTATACAGCTGTCTGGGAAGAAAAACAATCTTTCCAGTTCCCCGCCCAGTAAGGATAGAAACATGAAAGGCGTACGGGGTAAATTAGCTTTGACAGGTAAAAAATAACGGTGTTAACCGTCCCGGCCAGGGCGGCGGGGACGCTTACCGCAGGGCCGGCCGCGGCGTCGGGTGAAGCGTACTGGCTCGCGACCGTGACTGTTCCGAACACCGCTGACAATAAGAAGTAAGGCGCTTTTTCCGCTACGCCGGCGATATCGAACTTTCTTGACAGGGCGAAATCGAAAAGGAAAAGCAGCAGAGGGAGGGTTACGGCCATTGGTTTCGAGAGCAAAGAGCACAGGAACAAAAGCAGCGAGGCATAATACAGGGTCCGGCCATTCCCCCTGACGTAATAGAGATAGGCCAGGGAAGAAGCCAGGTAGAACAAAGCGTACAATACGTCTTTTCTCTCGGCGATCCACGCGACCGATTCCACGTGCACGGGGTGGATGCCGAAAAGGACGGCCGTCAGAAGGGCCGCGGGCAAATTGCCTCCCACAATAAGGATGAGCCAGAAAACAAGCAGGGTGTTTAGAGCGTGAAGCGCGAGGTTCGTGAGATGAAATGTCAAGGGGTCAAGGCCGGAAAGCTTATACTCTACCGAGTAAGAGAACAGCACCAGGGGATGGTAAAGGCCGCAGTAAGAAGAGAGGAATATGCCATCGAGGTTTTTCGCGGTGAAGCCCCTTATCAGGGGGTTTTCCGTAACCAGCACGTCGTCGTCGTAATTCGTGAACCCGGCTTTGAAGACAGGCCCGTATACAAGAAAGACCGCCGCCAGCATCACGAGAACGAGGGCGGTCATTTTGAGGATCTTGGTTCTGTACCGGAGAAATATTCCGCTCAGGTCTGCTTGATGAGGTTCTTGTCCAGAGTCCATTTTTTGTTATGTTCGATCAGGTGGCGCATCCTGTTGTAGCATGTGAGATGCTCGTTGTGCTTTAACACCCGGTCAAGGCCTGCGAGTATCTCGTCGCGCAGTTCCCCGCCCTTGATGGGGACCCTGGGCAGGAGCCAGGGTATCTGGAGCCGGCGGGCAATGGAGGGCTTGATCCTGATGAGCGAAAGCCCCAGTTCTTTCGCGATGTATTCGAGAATGGATATTTCGTCGAAATCCTGTTCTTCGCTGCGCAGTATGGACGCGAGCGATTCGAGCCCGAAAAGCAGCATCGGCTGATAATCTATCTTCTCGTCGGTAGTCAGGTCCTGCAGCGCCTTGGCGAAATCTTCCTTCATTTTCGAGGCCCAGTAATCCGCCTGCGGCTCAAAGCTGGAAGGGTAGATAAACGCTATTATCTCGCTGGCGGAATCGTGGTAGAGAATAAAATGTTCGGCGTAGAAGATCTCACCGCAGGCTGGGCAACACACGACGTTCAACTCACAGCAGGTTAACGCTTCTTTTAGCTCTGGGTCTTCCCGCGCGTTGATAGCGTTCCACAATTCGGCTTCGAACACTTCACCGCAGGGGCAGGTTATTTCTTCAAGTTTCGCAAAAGACATTTTTTATCGCCTTTCTATCGCTCTTTTCCAGTAATATAGCAGAATTTTACGGGCAAAGCAACCGCTAAGTGAGGCCTGTAACCGGTATCACGCGTTCCCCCGGCGAGCCTTGATGAGCTCACTTATTTATTGAGGCCGCGTTCGGTCTTTTCCAGCAGCAGCTTCGTCTCCGCGTCGTCAGGCTGCAGGATCAGGAGCACCCGCATTTCCAAAACGGCTTTAGCCGCGTCGTTCTTCGCGAGATACGACCTCGACAGGCAGTAGTGCAGGGTCGGATCGAACGGGTTGATCAAATTCGCTTTCAAAAGGACGTTTATCGCGTTATCGGCATCGCCCTGTCTGAAATAGAGCTCACCCAGCGCCTCGAAAACGGTCACGTAGTTCGGGTTTTTTTCAGCGGCGGCCTTGAGTTGCGTTATAGCCCCAGCCGTGTCACCGGCCTCCGACAGCGCTTTGGCGATCTTGAGCATTACCACGGGGTTCGCGGGCTCAAGCTCGAGGGCCTTGGCGTATTGCACGGCGGCCGCCTCGGGTTTTCCTATCTGCCTCATTCGGTCCCCGAGCCGGATCTGCCCCCGGAGATCGGCGCCGATAAATTCTTCCTCGGGGACCTTCTCGAAGCTCAGCTTATCCGGTACCGCGCCGGGAGATTCCTCGAAGCTGAGGCCCTTAAGATAAGAGAAGAAATCCTTTTCGAACCTTTCTTCGCGTATCCCCAGAGCGCTATTAAACGCCTGTTTCTCATCGGATTCCGACATCAGCCCGGTGAGTTTTGCCACGACCTTCGGACCGTATTTTTGCTGCATGTAATCGACGGAGCAGGACACCTCGGCGAACGCGCGCAGTATCTCATCCTGGTCCTTGAGGAATACCAGCGAAGGATGCATTCTCTTGAAAGTAATGTAGTTGTCGTGTTTTTTTGCCGCGGCGAGGGCGTTCTTCGCAGAGGGAGTCAAGTAAAGCGGGGGCGAGGACCTCCAGGAAGTCTCGTAGTATTTAGCGATGCCCTCCTGCAGCCAGAGAGGGCATCTGCCGCCGCTGAGCCTGTTGACCACGAAATGCGTATATTCGTGGCAGAGAGTGTCGGCCCAGGCATAACCGAGAGGCAGATTTTCCGGCGAAAGCAGCATCAGGCGGTTGAATTTGCATATACCAACGGTCCCGCTTTTTTCCAGCACGTCTTCGCCGAGCGTAGAGGCCAGGGAAAAACCGCGTTTCGACCCGTGTATCTCCACGAGGACTTTTGCCGGAGGAAAACAGCCCAGCCCGTTCCCGATAGAAGCGTATATTTTTTCAAGCGCCTCGAGAGCGTAGGCCGCGAGCACGGCGTCCCGGCCGCCCGCTTTGAAGACGAAATGTTCGCTTTCGAAAACTTTATCGTCTCTGGTGTTCCTGTCCAGCACCGCGTAATAGGACGCCAGCGCGCCCCGTTCCGATTTGCCGTCTTTAAGACCTTCTATTTTACCCATCTCTGCCGCGGCATCGCCGTAGCGCCCCTCATAAAAATAAAGCTTTGCCTGGAGGAAATGGCGCTCCGCGCCGGACGGCGTGTTCTCTACCGCCGCGGACGCTTCCTCGAAACGGCCGGTGTCGACAAGCCGGTCAAAATCGTCCGCCGTTTTATTTACGGCAAAAACGCCCCGGGCGAAAAGTGAAATAATCACGGAGAGCACGGTAAATAATCGAATATATTTTATGTTTGGATCTTGATCTTTGATGCCGGTCATATGCTATTCCGTAAGCCTGCGGTAATACTCTTTTATTATTTTCTCGTACTTCTGCGGGTATTTTTCCTTTAGCGCTTCCATTATATCCTGCCTGAACTCTTTGGGCGGTTTGTAATCGTCTTTGCCCGGCAGTTTTACGACGGCGTTCCTGAACCCCGACGATCCCGCGGACCGTGACCTGACCGCGCCGGCTATTTTTTGCCCGGAATTCCCGCTCATTTCGGACAGCTCGCCCTGCGCGTCCTGCATTCCGTTCTGGCCCTGCGCGAGCAGTTCCAGGGCTTTCTCGCCGCTCTCTACCGCGCCGCCCGAGTCCCCGCCGCTTATCTTGCCCGACGCGCCGTTCATCTCGGCGCCGGCATCGGAGAGGTTCCCGAACGCTTCCGGCCCCACCGCCGTGCTTTTCCTTATGAACTCCTGCATACGCCCGTGAAGCCCGTAGGCCCTGGCGCCCAGAGCCGTTTCTTCCTTCGAGAGGCTGTCGAACTTCGCCTGGCCTTCCGCGCCCGCCGGGGCCGCTTCCTCGCCTTTTTTCAAGACGGCGAGTATTTCTTCCTCCCCGGCCTTCACGGCGCCCACGCCTTCCAGCACGGCCGCGCGTTTACCTTCAGGCAGGTCGCTCGCGGGGAAGCCGACGGAGGCCCCCGCTTCACCCCAGTTCTTTATGATGTCTGCCAAGTACTTCTGGCTGTTATACGCCCTCTTGTTCTTGAATTCCTCAAGCACTATATTCATCAGGCCGATAGACTGATCGATGCTGTATACCCCGTAAAGCCGGGAGCCGCCCGCGGCCTCGCTCCTTACCTTCACGGCCAGGTTGTTAAGGCCTTTCTGTTTTTCATAGAGGCCCTGCAGTATTTTTTCTTGCCGCGAGAATACGACCCTGCGGCGCGCATCGTCGATCTGCCGCGTTTTCTGGAGCCAGGACTTCTGCTGTTCGATGATGGAGCCGAGTTCGGCGCTGTAATTTTTTACCTCGGCCATCAGTTCGCTGTCCTTGGCTTTTGAAAAACCCGAGCCGGCGGCGGCGCTTTCGAAACCCTTGAGCAGGGACTCGAGGCTTTTCTGGAATTCATCGGCCAGCTCGCCGGCTTTCTGGAAGTCCCCCTTCGCGACCGCCTCGCGCATCTTATCAAGCGTGTCCTGGTAGGAGGCCATGTTAATTTCTTTTATGGCCGGAGAATTCACGAAATCCTCCGGCAGTTCCTGGGGAAGCTTGGATAGCTGGTTGTTGATCTTGCCCAGCATCTCCTCGAGTTTTTTCAACTGCTCGCTCATCCTGTCCGCCCCTGGGTTAGAGGCGAGCTGTTCCTTGAGGTCCGCGGCGGCCTTCTTGAGGTCTTCTCCCGCGCTCTCGATGTCCCTCATCCGCTGGTACTGCCAAATGTCCTCAGAGAGCAGGGCCATCTTTTCCAGGGAGGCTATTATCTCGTCCTGGTTCCTGCCCGTTCCCTTGAGGTCTTTCTCCTTCAGGGACTCGACGGCCTGCGACATCTGTTTTTCTTCGAGCGCCTCGAGATGGGAATGGAGCCCTTTATATTCGCCGTAAGTGGCAAAATCGCAGTATGGGTCGTTTTCCATATTTTTTAAGGCTTCAGCGAGTTCTTCCAGCGGGGTTTTGGTGTCTTCTTTAATCTTTGACTGGGCTGCCAGGAGGCTGATGTATGAGGAAGTTGAAAAGTTAAGTTTGAGCTCGTTAAGTTTTTTCTTTGCGACGTTCTGGTCCGCCAGCACGCCGAGTATCCGGTCCCGGACGTCCTTGAGCCCGCTTTCGATCTTTTCGTGTTCCTTGGTGTAGTCGTTTATCTCTACCGAGAGCGGGCTGCTGGAAGACGATTTCGGCCCGCCGCGCAGGTCGTTGTCCCAGGCTTCCACGTAGTAGGTGATCCTGTCGCCGGGTTTGGGGTCAAGTTTGGAAAGTTTCCATACGTAATCGAATTCCCTGCGGTTCGCCGCCTGCCCGCCGCCCGTTATATCGATCCGCCCGGTTTTCCCGGTGCCGTTCCTGTATACGAGCTCGACCCGGGTTATGCCGAAATCGTCTTCCGCGTGTATCACCAGCGGGATCTCGGTATTTTCCGCGACTATCAGATCTTCCGAAGGCGAAAGGAGCTGAACCGACGGGGGCTGATCGGCAATGACTTTAACGCGGTATTCCTCGGGCGCTGCGTCGAAACTCCCGTCCTGCGCGGCGACCGCTATCTTGTAAGAACCGTCTTTTGTCACGGTGAAACCCGCCGTAACGTCGTAACCCGCGGCTTTTACCACGGAGTCCGAGTTCCAGCTGGCCTGGATCTCGGCTTTTTTTATCAACTTGCTGGAACGCGCGGCCACGACCACTTTGGTGCCGTTTATCGCGGACACGTCCGGGTTTCCCCTGACCGTCTGCGAGCCCATCGCGGTGTAAGACGGATAAGTGTATTTCACCGTGAAATCCCCCAGTTGCGGCGGTATCACGGGCACGAGGCTGAACTCCCCGGTCTTGAACTCGGCCCACTTGATCCTGTAATCTATCCTCGCCGCCAGTTTTTCCACGTAGTAGGCGTATTTCCCGGGGCCGGCGGGCAGGAGCTGTTCTTCGAGCCAGTCGCCTTCATCGCCGCGCGTCAGGAGCACCGGGCGCCCTCTTATCTCGCTTTTCGCGGTAACTTCTATCTCCGCCCGGGAGCCCCACGGCAGTTTGGCCGTTCCGGGTTTTACGTCGAACCTGTAAGCCCATTCCGAGTAATTCAAGCGTCCGCTCAGCTCGGCGAGAGTTGTTTTTAACATCCTGGGCGGGACAAAATAAAGCAATACCGCGAGAGCTGCCGCCCCGGAAAGAACGTACAGATACCTTTTGCTGCCCGGCGTTGCCAGGTCTACGGCCCGGGAGGCATCGACCCGGGACACCCTGTTTTCCGCCCGGCTTACAAGGAGAGCTACAAGCTCGGCTGAAATTCCGGGATCGGTTTTTTTGGATAACTGCCAGGCGCTGATGAACTCATCATTGAATTCAGGGTAAAGCCGCCCGAGCCCCATCAGTATATTTTCATCGTCCAATTTCCCGCCAAAAAGCCCGGCTGCGAAGGAGTAGGCGCAGTACGCCCCCCAGAGAAGCGCTCCCGCGAAGGCGAGCTGTTTTACCGGCGCGGGCACCGCGAAAAAATAATCGAGCACGGACAGGGCGATAAGGGCGCACGACGACGGCGCCGCGAACAGCAGAACGTGCTCGAGGGCGAGGGAGAGTATGATCCTTCTTTTAAGGCCGGCGATAAGGGCCGAGGTATTATTCATCGCGTTTCCTGTTAACGCCCGCGGTAAACCTTCTGAACTCCTCGTAGAGCCGCGGGTCCGCCGTGAGATCGTAAATAAATATGGAATGGGCCGCTATCTTCACCGGCTTCGCTTTTTTGAGGAAAGCGAAAACATTCTTATCGGCGTAATAAGTGGCCTGCAGGTTCGTGGCGGATATCGCGAAAAGAGTTTTCGGCTGGGCTTTAAAATCGACCTTGTCGCCGGTCCTTTCCTTTTCGGTGTAGGGCGGGCTGATGCCGTCTATGAAACCGATGGGGACGTACCTGATGCCGTAATAGGAAGGGTCCCCGGTCCCGAAATAACAGAAGTATATCCCTCCCGAGTTCTCCTCTTTGAGGTACTTCCCGAGTTCCTTGAGCCCCTGCCCCCAGTCCAGGTTCGAGTCGGTCAGGTACTTGTAGCCTTCGTCGGGCGAAGAGATGAACTCGTTGAAATAGCTTATGTACCACGGGTGGATCCTGGCCGCGGACAGCGCCGACAGCAGCACCAGCAACCCGAAAAGGTATTTCAGGTATTTATTTACGCCCCCGGCCGCCAGGCCCGAAACCCAGACGATCAGGAACGGGTAGACCGGCAGGATGTGCCTATGCCCGATCTGCACCTTGGAGACGCAGCAAAGGCAAAAGAAGACAGCCGCCGGCAGGAGCAGGAACAGCACGCTCTCCCTTTTCCACGAAGGCCTGAAAAAAACCGATAGCGCCAGCGCCGCCAGCAACGGGACCGGCGTTTTTAACAGGAACGTCACCGGAAAATAATACAGCCAGCCTTCCGTCGAATAGTTCCCGAGAAGAAAAGAGGAGCGCCCCGAATTTATTCCCGCTATGACTTTTTTTAATCCGTCGAAGAAATAAGGCCCCAGGTCGTTGAACCTGTAAACGATGAGCAGGGTCGCGAACGCGACGGCCGAGGCGAGAAGGACTTCCTTCGCGACCGCCAGCGCGGCGCGGGGGTCCTTTAGATAAAGATAAACCATCAGCAAAAAAAGCACGGGGAGCACGCCGACCGCGGAATATTTCGAAGCGAAGAGCAGCCCCAGGCTCACGCCGAAAAGGACCGCGTTCAAAAGCCCGGCGCTTTTCCGGGCCAGGGCGTCAGAAAACATCTGTTTGAAGAGATATATCGACGAGAAAAAAAATAGCGCCAGAGCCGTATCCGTCGTCACGAGCGTTCCGTTCGCCAGCGCCGCGGGCAGGAAACACCACGAGGCGAGCGCGAGAATGCCGGAGAGCTCTCCGAACATGCTCCTCGAGAAAACGAAGATCATCAACCCAAGCGCGCAGGAGAGCACGAGTATCATCGCCCGGCCGAGATTGAGCATCTTTTCCGGGTCGACCCTGTTGTGATAAAGAAAAATATTGCTGAAAGGGTACTGCATGCGGCGAATATCTTCCCAGTAAGGATGTTGAATGGGCAGGGCGGGGCTGGGGCTCAGGAACAAGAGCGGCAGCGCCGCCCACAGCTTCGCGAAGGGCGGGTGGTCCTGCGTGTTATACCTGTAATCGTCGGCCTTGAGGTAGCTCCAGCCGGCGGCGAAATGCACCGGCTCGTCATAAGTGGGCGAGCAGGCCCTGATAGCACCGAGCCCTAAAATGAAATGCGCCGAAAGCAGCGCCGCGACAAGTACGGTCTGAACGGTCTTTGACATAATTTTTTACGATAACCCCGTAATTAGAGTTTACCCGGCGGCTGCCGCGCCTAATGCGCGGCCTTTCTCTTCGCCGTTTCCAGATAATAGGCCGCTTCCTTGAAGTTGGGATCCACTCTCAGCGCCTGCTCCAGTTCTCTTATGACCTGCGGCCAGTCCCCGCGCCGCCAAAAGATCACCGAACGGTTGAAATACGCCCTCGCCTGGCCGGGCCAGACAGAGGTGGCCTGCGAGTAATAAGAAAGGCTTTCATCGTCCTTGAGGGCCTTCTCGCTGCAGACGCCGAGCGAGATGTACGCGTCCGAGATATCTCTCCTTATGCCGTCCCGGGTATCTTCGAGAGTATTGTACTCTGCCGCCATGTCAAGCAGCTTATCGAACTGCGCCGCGGCCTCGCGGTAATATTTTGAAGCGGCGGGATAATTGTTCTCGGCGACATAGGTATAAGCGATGAGGCTGTAAACCTGGGGAAAAAAGGGCTGCAGGCGTAAGGAGGTTTCGAATTCCCGCCTCGCCTCGGGGCCGCGCTTTTCGTCCATATAGTATCTTCCCAGAGCTATGTGAGCCCTCGCGTAATCCTCGATTATGTCCGGGGTAAAGAATTCCCGGTAGTCGCCGTAAAAGTATTTCCCCCTGTACGGGAATATCTCGCCGAGCAGGAATTGATCGGGCGTTCCCGTTTTCGGCGTGACCAGGTTCAAGAGCCCCCTGGGCAGCTCGACATAACCCTGCGGCCGGGAGTAATCGGCGTCAGGCGAAAAAAACAGGCCCTTCCCGGGGTTCATCTCCGCCAGAGTCTTCCAGTCTGAAGCGTTCCTTAAAGCGCCGAGGCCAACGTCCGGATGGACCCTGGCGAACGCCGTCTGGTACCACGGCGATCCGGAAAGCCCCTGGCCGACCACGGCGGAGTCCTTCCTCTCGCCTTCGACGTACTGCCGGTTCCAGAGCGCGAACAGCTGGACGTCTTTTTTCATCACGACGATAGAGTTCTCCGGCAGAGAACGAAGCACGTTTTTTGCGTAATCGTAGGCGACTAAATTATCCCTCTTTTGCAGGTCCCGCGAGCCGTTAAAAAGCTGGACCGCAAGCAATGCCGCGCAGAGGAGCGGAGCGGCCGCGGCGCCCGAAAAGCTCAAAGCGGACATGGCGTAATCAATGCCCGCCGCGAAGAAAACCGCGGCGAACAGGTTGGGCATCAGAAAATGCGCTTCCAGTATAGCCAGCGCGTGGGGATTGGGAGGCATGTTGGCGAGATAAATAAAAACGGGACCCGAGAACAACCAGGCGGAGGCTAGCGCGAGGCAAAAGACCCTTTCTTTTTTCCAGAGCGCCATAAAGCCGAACAAGGCGAGCGCCGGCCCGGCGTACGCGAACCCGGTCAGGAAGTGCTTGAAATAGAATTTCATCGATGAGCCGAAATTCGCGCCCGCCGCGTAAGGCGCGGAAATAAGGTCCAGCGTCCCGCCGTGCGTTTTTCTACCTATAGTGCCCCAGAAGCGTTCCAGCGTCGCCGGATGGTTCCAGTCGAGCAGGGGGCCCGTGTTGGACCTCAACGGCAGGTAGAGGAACACAGAAAATCCCGCCGCAAAAAATATCCCGGCAAGGATCATATCGCCCGGTTTCAGTTCTTTTCTCAGCGAGTAGAGAACGACAAGCGCCGCGGGCGCGGCCATCAGCAGGTCCATCCTTACGCCGAGTCCCGCGCCGAAAACAAAGGCCGTAAAAAATAACAGCGGGCCAGCGCCGGCGGGCCTAGCGGCGGTTCGGGGCGCTTGTTTTTTATAAGAGTCCAGCAGTTTCCAGAGGAGCAGAATCAGCGCCGCCGAGAACAGGGTATTGAGCGTGTACATCTCTGAAACAAGCGAGAGATACCACTGGAGGTATGAAAAAGCGAAGACCAGCGAAGCGAGCGCGGCCGTCGTTCTCTTAATAGAGAGGGACACGAGCAGCTTGTAAAACAGCCACGCCGTGACGGCGCCGCCCGCGGCGCTCAGGACGTTCATCCTGTAGCCCTCGCTCCCGAACGGAACGAGGATAAGCCACGCTTTTGACAGCAGGGTATAAAGCGGGTATCCCGGCGGATGCGCGATCCCGAGGGTATGGGCCACGCTCACCATTTCGCCCGTATCGCGGTAAGGCGCGACGCAACCGAAGAGAGTGTAAAGGTATACGATGAAAGAGATTAGGAGAACGAACATTAATTTTTTCCCATAGTATGCGTACCGCGCTTTATCCTGTCGGAATTTCGCTACCCTTTAGCCTGATTCTTTTTCGCACGGGCGGCTTCGAGATAGCGTCTCGCGCCGGCGTTCGACGGGTCGATCTGTAGGGCTTTTGTAAATTCCTCTATCACGCCGTCCCAGGCCCCCTGCTTCCAGTACATAACTGCCAGGTTATAATGCGCCTGGAAATTGCCTGCGGACACACCGATTGCCGTCTCGTAACTTTTCCGGGCTTCTTCAAGCCTTCCCTGCTGTTCGTAGATCACACCGAGGTTCGTGTAAATATCCGAGGCCGCGGCGCCTTTTTTGAGCGCTCTCAGGTAGAACTCCACCGCGGCGTCCGTCATATTCTTCTGGTGGAACAGAAATCCCAGGTTGGCGGTCCAGCGGCCTGACTCATCGAAAGCGGAAACACCGGAGGAGAAGTTTTTCCCTTTTTCAGCGTCGCCCTGGTTTATGCTGTATTCACCGAGCAACTGGTAGTAGGAGAGCACCAGTGAGGTTAGCCTCCCGTTGAGATACTCCGGCTCCGGCGGTACCCGGAAGGCGTAGATCTCGTCGTAAGGAAAAGGCCGTTTATCCTCTCCCGCGGGCTTGGTCCTGAAGACCAGACCTTCCCTGAACCGCGGGATGTTTATCATATCGGGGAAAAATGTCGCGTAATAGACCGGCCCGGCAAAGTTGTCTATCATCGCGCCTTCCACGCGCTCTCTTATCCGCAGCCTCGGTTTGCCCCATATGCGGTAATACCCGTCTCCGTAAACGCTCTTCGTGGCTCCCGCGTTGCAGTCGATGAATTTCACGTCGGGCCTCAAACCGCCGGCGGTGTGCAGGTAGCTCACGGCGAACTCCATCTCGTCGGCCCTGTCCGAGAATAACAGCGTTCCCGGTGGCAGTGTCTTTAGTATGTCCCTGCCGTAATCGTAATACATATATTCCTGCCGGTGGTTAAGTTCCGGATAGTTGTGCCACAAGAGAAACACCGGCAGCAGCACGGAGACGCCCCGCAGGTAGCGCGGGAGCGTTTTCAACCCGCCCGCCATTATCAGGACGATAAAGATGAACGGAAGGAAAAAGAACCTCTCCATCAGTTCCCTGGAAACCGCGTCGGTCCCCGCGTTCGCGAGCAGTACAAAACCCGGCCCGCTTCCGGCCGCCAGGATAAAGAGCGTCCAGCCCAGCCGTTTATCTCTGCCAAACCGGTACATTCCCGCGAGGAAGAGGAGCGATCCTAGGTAAGTGAAATTCGCGTTCATATCGGAAAAGAAAAAAGCGGTTTTCCCCGCGATCATGGCGGGAGCTAAGGGAGGAGGCCCGCCTTGCGAGAGCGAAGCCGTGCCGTAGCGCAGGCGGGCGATGACCTGCCAGAAACGTCCCAGCGTCCCGGGGTCTTCCCAGCCTATCACCGGGTTCGTCCGCGCCCTGAGGTATAAAAACAAAACCACCGAGAACCCGGCCAGCGACCAAAGCAGCCCCTTGAACAGTGCGCCCTTCCACCGCCCGCCCAGCACTCTGTCCCTGTTCGAGACCGCCCACCACAATATACCTGGGAGGAGCAGCCCGATCGTGTAATGAGCCGTAAGCCCCAGGCCGAACAAGAACATCGCCACGTAAAAATATTTAGTTCCCCGGCAATTGCCGTCCGCGCAGACTTTTAGCATAACCGATAACATTAGTACCGTAAGAAGTGCCGCCAGGCCGTAAACCTCGGTCACGTTAGCCATCGCCCAGACTACCTGCGAGAACGAGAACGCGAGCGCCAGCGCTGCCGCGGCGATCACGCTGCCGGAGAGTTCCAGGCAGGCCAGGAAGAGAACGGCTCCCGCCGCGGCTATCGCGAGAGACGAAGCAAGGTTTACCCTGTAGGCCCTGTTCCCGGCCCTCACGCTCGTCACGAGCAGTTTCGTTGCCAGGCAGTAAATCGGATAGCCGGGGGAGTGGGCAGTTCCGAGAGTCGCTCCCACCGCGGAAAGCTCTCCGGAATCGTCTTCTGTTATGCAGGGCACGGCGCTGAAAAGGTAGACGGCGAACGCGGTTATGAAGACGAGGGCCGCTACCATTAGTTTTGCCGTCATTTGCCACCGCCATTGTCCCGAGAAAGTTTCGCTCTCGCTATAGGCAGGTAGCGGAGCGCCCGTTCGTCCGACGGGTTGATCTCGAGCATCTTGTTTAACTGCTTTACGGCGTTCGCCCATTCCGAGCGCTGCCAATAGATCACGGCGATATTGTAATACGCGTCGGTTTTTCCGGGTTCCAGCCGGGCCGCCCTTTCGTAACACTCCACGGCCTTGTCGAGCTCCCTCATTTTCTCGTAGACGACGCCGAGGTTGATGATGGTTTCGTAATCGCCGGGAAAATAGGCCAGCGCACCGAGGTAGGCTTTCTCGGCGCCGGGAAAGTCGTTCCTGGAATATTTATTGTAGGCGTCGCCCAGCATCTCGACCTTGAGATTCCCCTTGAGCCACATCGCGTCAGGCCACATCAGCAGAGCGCCCCGCCACAATGAGCTTTTTTCCGCTGGGTCATACGAGGCCTCGAAGTAAGGATAGATCGGCGCCAGCGCCCTGCTCCTGTAGTCGGACAGCCCGGCATCGTAGACGTTTCTCAGAGAATAAGCGAAATAGGAATTTACTCGCGTTCCGGCCGCGGGCCTGTAAAGCACGCCGTCCGCCGCGAGCGCGGTTCCCGGCATCACGTCTTTATTGAACGTGGAAAAATATACAGGCCGCGCCGCGAAGTACGCGCGCTCGATCTCCCGGCGCCTGTTTTCCTTCATGTCCCTGGGCAATTGCCTGAAATCGGCTCCGTAAACATTTTTAAAGACCAGCCCGCCCCTGTCGTGAAGCTCCACGTCCCTCCTCCTGCCTTCGGCAAAACTCAGGTATGCGGTGCTGTAGAAAGTATCGTCGCCGCCGTCCATGAACAGCGCGGAACCCGGCGAGAGAGTCCTCAGAACGTTCCTGCCGTAATCATAGGCGAGGTAATACCCCCGCCAGCTTACCGCGCCGGCCCGAAGCGCCACCAGCAGGAGCGACGCGGCCGCGAAGAGCGCCGCTTTCGATTTGACCCCGGAGGCCTCCCCGAATATCCCCTCGAGCCCCGCCAGTATGAAAAAGGCCCAGAAGAGATTAACCAGAATGTAGAAGCGCTCGAGTATGCCTTCGGTTTGCGGGTCGAACGGCATATTGGCCAGCAGCATAAAACCCGGACCTGCGAGCAGCCAGACAAAAAATATGTTCTTGAAATTCGAATACCTGTTTTTCAACCCGTAATAAATGCCCAGCAGGCCCAGCAGCAGGCCGACGAGGGTGAACTGGGCCGACACGGAAACCGCGAACCTTTCCAGCTGCCTGCAGGTATTGGCCGCGTTCCTCTCTATTTTTTCTCCCACGGTAAGAGAGAGCGACCCGTAATCGGCCCTGGAAACGACCCTGACGATCTTAGGGATAGTTTCCGGGTCTCCCCAGTTAAGCTGGGGTTTTTTAGACGCCCTGGCGGGCAGGTACGCGTAGATGCTGAAACCTAGAAGGAATAAAAGGGCCCAGACGACAATTTTTCTTGTGCCCGCGCGGCCTTTCGCGAAAAGATCGGCGAGGACCAACGGGGAAAGGAACGCGAGGGTGTGGTGGTTTCCCAGGCCCAGCCCCAGCGCGAACGCCGCGAAATTGCCGGCGCCTGCCAGTACGGCGTATATTATGAGAGCGGCGAAGAGAGTGTTGAGAGTGAAGACCTCGGCCTGGATCGAACCTTTCCAGAAAGCCGGAGAGAACGCGAACAGCATCGTCGCCGCGGCGCAAAGCAGGCTCCTCCCGGTGCTTCCTTCCGGCGCCGGGCGCTGAGCGGGCGCGTCCGCTTTTGCCGGGGTAAAGATCATCAGCGACTTGAACAGCAGCGCCGCCGTGGCCGCCCCGCACAAGGCGGAAAGCAGGTTGACCCGGTAAGCGAAGCTCGCGAACGGCAAAAGCAGCGTGGCCGCCTTTCCAAGAAGCGAGAAGAGCGGGTAACCGGGGCTGTGGCAAAGCCCGAGAATTACCGACGAGGCGCAGAACTCCCCCGAGTCCCCCACCGTAATGGAAGGAGCGAGAGTGAACAGGTAAACCGCGAAAGTTGACAGGAATATGAATAGGGTCATAATATTTGATATATGAAATTTGATATCTGAATTTCTATAGCATTCCCTTGCGCCTTCTCAGCAGGAGCTCCGAAAGTATGCTCGCCGCGAGGAGAGCCATTATCCAGAATGAATCCCACAGCGGTTTTTCGCCCTTATCTTCTTTTTTCGCGGCCGGCTTAAGCTTAGGCAGCATCTCTTTTAACGAGAAGGTCTCTTTAGTGAACAGCTTTCCGCCGGAATCATCGGCGGCCGCCGCGAGGAAGGCTTCGTTATTGTCAAGCATCGTCTCTTCGAGTATCCTTGAAGGAGCGACGCTCTGCAAGCGGGTCTCTTCGTACGCCGTAAGGCCGTTTACCTTGAGCGCGGATGAGAACTGGTATTCGCCGCTCTTATCGAACCTGCCGCTCAAGGCCCATTCCCTGTCGCCCGTTTTCCTGACGGGCATAAGCTCTTTTTTGCCCGAAGGGTCGGTCAACGAGACCTCGAGCTCCGCGGAAGCCTGTTTCTCGGCGCTCCGCGCCTTCATCCTATAGTCCTGGCCTTCGAAATAATCGGGCCTGTCGAAAGTTACGTGCAGTTTTTTTTCGCCCGTTTTTCTCGCGGCGAACCGCACGGTATTCTGCCAGAACCTGGAATAAAAATCCGGCGTGTCGGACTGCAGGGCCCAGCGCCAGGTCGAGTTGGTCCCTATCGCCGCGACCCGGCCCTTGCCGCAGTCCCAGGCCGAGATAACCGCCCAGCCGCCTGATCTTTCTTTCGCGAGCAGAGAGGCCCCGGGTTTAATTTTGAGCGCCTTGCAGCCGTCAAGCTGAGGTGCGTTCTTCCAGTCTTGCGCATTCTTCGAGGGATCATCGTCCACCGTGGTGATCGGGTGTTCGTAGTTCTCGACCTCTGCGTTGAAAAGGCCTTTGAGCGAGTTCCCGTAAGGGTTCTCGGAGCTGACCGGAAGTATGCCGCCGACCGGGGTGTCGAACCAGCCGCCGCTGCCGAAGGAATTCTCGCCTCCCGTCATTATCAGGCCGCCGCCTTTCTCGGCCACCCAGTTGCGAATATTCGACATATATTCCGGGTAAAAGCCGAACCGCTTGTAGGTAAAATCCTCGGCTATAAGTATATCAAAATTGAAGATATCCGTAGTAAAGAGGGTATTGACCGGAAAAGGTATGAGGGCCAGGTCTTCGTCGCTCGCCAGCGTGATGTTTTCCGGGTTCCTGAGTATAACGAACGATACGAGCTCTATGAGCGGGTCGTTCTTGAGCACCTGCCTGAGGAACGCGTATTCCGGGCCGGGTTGCCCGCACAGGAAGAGGACCCTGAGCTTGTCCCGCACGACTTCAAGAGTGAAGGTCTTTATATTGTTCGCCAGTGTCGCCTCGTTGCCCGTAGGTTCTATCTCTATCCGGTACCTGAACTCGCCGCTCGCGTAAGGAGTGAACGTGAACTGCGCGTCCCTGGTCTCGCGCTGGGAAGCGACGTTAAGTTTTTGCGTCGAGAGCTCGCGGGGGGCAGGCTCCAGAACCGAAAGCTTCACGGTCAGGGTCCTGCCCGCGCAGCCAATAGCTGAGATAGTGGCGGTAATGTCTACGGGGGTATTCTTGAACGCGAAATCCCCCACCTTGACGGAGACTACCGCCGCGTCGGTAATTTTTTTACCCGAGCCGAGCAGGACGGGAAAGACCGGCACGTTGAGCTCCCGGGCCCAGCTTTCCTGCGCGGAGGGCGCCGTGTTATTGCCGTCGCTCAACAACAGCACCCCGGCAAGGTCGTCTCCGATATCCCGTTTGATCTCGGAGAGGCTTCCGCTGATGTCGGTGCCGTCGCCGGGCCTCGCCCGGAAGAGCTGCGCGGCGTTTTTCGCTTCCTGTGCTACCGATGAAAAAGCGAAGGACCTGATCCGGAAATACCTGCCAAGCTCTTCCCTGCGGCTTTCGAGGAACTTCTGGGCTGAAGCCGTCCTTTCGGTCAGCCTCATGCTTTCCGAAACATCCGCCGCCACCGCGAGGACCGGGCGGTTGTCCTTGACGTAATGGACTATTTTCGGCTGCAGAGCGACCGCGAGCAGCAGGCAGGCGTTGAATATCCGCCAGGCCAGGAACCGTTTATCTTTCCCCCTGTCCAGAAGTATATATATGCCCAGGAGGCAGAGGGAGACGGTTACGAGGCTGACAAGGTCGAATTTATGGAACTCCAACATACTTCATTCCCTTTAAATAAAAATTAAAATCAAAGTTCGGATTTAGCTTTTGCATTAACTATCTTTTCATCTCGAGGTACGGCTTATGTATCGCGTCGCTCTTGTAAGTGCCAGTAACGCTGTACATTATAAGGTTGAGCGTCAGCTTTTGGGCTTCGAACCTCTGCTGCTCTTTGCCGGGAACGCATTCCCAGAGGTAATTGCCGAACCTGTCCTTGGCCCAGGCGCCGATGATATCGTTCTGCGAATAGATGAGGGCCGTCCTGCCGGCCACGTCCAGGCCTTCGATGTAGCTGTTGGTCAGCCTTCTGCCGCCCATCTTCCTGAGAAAGTAATAAGACCGGTAGAGAGGGTGCTCCACGGGTATCTTCTTCAGGCTCGACTCGGGAAAAAGCTCGGCCGCCTCCCTGCGGAAAGACGCGTCGAAGGCCCCTCCCCTGGTACCGGAAGAATCTTCCACGAAGATCATTCCGCCCCTCGACAGGAACCTGCGCAGGGTCTCTCTTTCGCTTTTCGAGAACGCCGGGAAGTTCTCCGTGCCGAGAATGACGAGCAGTGGCGAAGAAAAAAGAAGCTTGTCGTCTACCGTCAGCACCCTTCTTTCCGGCTCGCACCGGACGCTGGTGGTGACCACCAGGAACTGCAGTATATCCTGCCAAGTCTCGGGATAAGGGTCCCAGGCTCCCTGGTACTTCAACTGGGCGAACACGAAATTATCTTCCTGCTGGCACAGGCAAAAACGCGCGGAGGCCGTCAGGAGAAGGGCGGCTAAAGCCAAACAATTAATAATAACCCTGTTTATTTTCATGATTTTGGCCTCGGGTTGGACAGCAGTATCTCGAGAATAAGGAGCAGGAACAGGACGGCCAGGGCCGCGCGCGTCGCGTCTTTTCCCGATATCAGGGAGATGAAGAATTTCTCCCAGCCGGCCCGGGGCACTTCCAGCAGGGTGCAGTTGCTGAAATAATCCCGCAGCGCTCTTTTTGAGACCGGTGTCAGGTCCCCTTCTCCGGACTTGACATCAAGATTTACCGCGAACTCCGAGATCTCCCTGGACCCTTTCATCACCCTGTAGATCCCGGGCTCGCCGGTTTCGCTGAAATATATATCGGTGCCGTCATACGACGTCCTGAGCATGGCGCCGCCCGGGGCCAGCACCTCGCAGCCTTCCGGCGCTTTTTTCCTGAACGTCTCCCCGACCGTGAAAGCCGTTCTCTCCTCGGTAAAGTCCGCGTTCGCGAGATATCTCAAAAGCCCGCCGATGAAAGGGGCGTAAAGCGTCCTTCCCGGCAGGTTGTTCCATCCGCGGGAGGCCGTGCTGGCGCACAGCGCCACCCTGGAGCCGTTATGCTCTCCCTCGACAAGAAAAGCGCGCCCGGAAGAAAGAGAGGCGAGCACGGTGGCGTTCTCCTTGGGCATCAGCACAAAACCCTGTTCCACTATCACTTTATCCCATTCAAAAGCCCCGGCGTCCACGCTTTCCGCGAGAGGGTGTCCGGCCGCTACCCACTTTACCGATTCCGCCCCGGAGAATTTAGAGCCGATCTGCGCGGGCAGGTAACCCGGCGCGAAATTCTCGGAGGTGTGGCTGCCGAGGAATACGAGCGCCCCTCCGCCCGACCTTATGAACTCGTCTATCTTCGGGGCGTCGCCCGCGACGTTGGCGAGCACCACGGCGCCCGGCAGGGAAAAATCCGTCCCGGCGATCCCGCTTTCGCTGATGACCTCCGCCTGCGGCAGCGCGTTCTTGAGGAAAAAGCTTTCCGATGACACGCCGCCGAATTTGGGGTCGCCGTCGATAATCCACACCTTGAACTCACCCGGTTTTTTCTTCACGAAATAGAAAGCGTCGTCGGCCTCGAGCCTGTCCGGCGTAATGGCGGCCTTTCCCGTGAAAACGTCTCCCCTGATATCCCCGGTAAAATATGAGCTTTTATACGCCTCCGCGCCGCTCCTGTTCAAAAAGTCCGACCCTATCCTTTTATCTCCGGCGTAATAGGACGCGCTGAGCGACGGCGGGGCGGCCTTGTAACTGGCTTTCGCCTCGGTGTCTATGCGGAAGCCCTTGACGGCGGGGTCGTACTCCACGGCGGCGTTCTCTATCCAGGCGTTCTCACCGCCGGAGGGTTCAAAGAACACGACGCGCGTTTTATCTCCGGCCTGGCCGGGCCCGGACCTGAACCCGTGCGCCGCCATATCCGAGAGGATAATGAGGGCTCTGTTGGACGACGGAATAACATCCATAAGTTTTTTGGCGGGCCCCAGCGCGCAGGCAATGTCCGTGGCGCCGTTCGACAGTTTTATGCCGTCTATAATGCCCGCGAGATACTTCCTGTCTCCGGAAAGCACCGGAGTGGCGGCTTCTACCCTGCTGGAATAGGCGATCACACCGGCGCGGCTGCCCTGCGGCAGGAGGCCGATTATTTTCTTCGCCTTCTCCTTGAAGAGGTCCAGGCGGCGCGCGGCGCCTTCGTAATAACCCGAGGAGTAGGAAACGTCGATGAGCAGGACGGCGGAGAGCTGATCGTTCTTATCCTTGTTCCCGGCGCTCGTCATAGAGTTATAATAGGGTTTCGCGAAGCTTAACACCAGCAGGAACAGGATAAGGGTGCGCACCAGCAGGAGCAGGTATTTCCTCAGCCTCGTCCGCGTCCTCACTTTCTCGGCGGCGAGTTTTATAAAATGAAGGTCGCTGAATTCTATTGTTTTCGGCTTGCGCCGAAACAACAGGTGAATGACGAGCGGCCCGAGCGCTAGAGGCAAAGCCCACAACAATGAGGGGTTGAGAAAAGAAATGTTCATAAGATTTGAAACAGAACCGAGTTTCGAGCTTCGATATTGGAATTTGCCTTATTTCACCAGGCACCTCTCCAGCGCCGTCTCCAGCTGCATATCCGTGGTCACGAGGTTGTACTGTATCCCAGCCCGGCGAAAAGCCAGCTTGTAGCCGGCCAGGAAAGAGCCGAACAGCTTTCTATATTCATCGCCCATGGAGTCAGTATCCGCGAAAATGGAGTTTCCTCCCTCAAGGTTCAGGAACGTGTTCTCGCCGGAATAACCGAAACTTATCTCCTGGGGGTCGAGCACCTGGATGGCTATAACTTCGTTGTGGCGGTACCTGAAATACTTGAGGGCGCTCAATACCTTCTCCTGGTCCGACAGCAGGTCCGAGACGAATATCATCAGGCCCCTTTTGCGTATGAAGCGGCCGAAATCACCGAGGACCCCGGAAATATCGGTCTCACCGCCGGGCGTGAGAGTTTCCAGTTTATCGAGCAGCAGGGTGAGGTGCGAAAGCTGGTGGTGGGGCGGGATGAAGAACTTCATCGAGGTGTCGAAGGCGCTTAAAGACACGGCGTCTTCCTGGTTCAGGAGAAGATACGAGAGCGCCGCGCAAAGCCGGGACGCGTATTCGAGTTTCGGGGCGTTCTTACCGGACGAAAATCCCATGGAACCCGAGGCGTCGAGGATCACGTAGGCCCGCAGGTTAGTCTCGTCCTGGAACTGCTTTACGAAGAATTTATCGGAGCGGCCGAATACCTTCCAGTCGATGTGGCGCAGTTCGTCGCCGAAAGAATATTCCCTGTGCTGGGCGAATTCAAGGGAGTGGCCCTTATAGGGGCTGGTGTGGAGGCCGGAAAGCAGGCCTTCTACAACCTGGCGCACGTGGATCTTGAGAGTCGAGAGTTTCGCGAGGGTGAGCGGGTCGAGAAATTTCATTTAGCTCTTGCGGGTTTAAATTCGACGTGTTGGCTTCAGGCTCCAGGTTTGACGGTCTCAAGAAGGCGTCTGATGATCTCCTGGGAGTTCACGCTCTCAGCTTCCGCGTGGAAATTAAGCAGTATCCTGTGCCTGAGCGCCGGGTACGCCACGGCCCTGATGTCTTCCGCGGAAACGGCGTAACGGCCCTCGAGCACGGCGCGCGCCTTCGCGCCTACGATGAGAGCCTGCGCCCCGCGGGGGCCGGCTCCCCAGCCGACGAACTGTTTTACGTAATCCGGAGCGCTGGGGTCGCCCGGCCTCGAAGCCCGGGCCAGCCTGACAGCGTAATCCACGGCGAATTCCGCGGCCGGCACCTTCCTGACTATTTCCTGCAAGGCGAGGATCTCCTCTCCCGACAGGAGTTTTTCCAGCTTGTTCCCGGCGGCTCCCGTGGTCTTGGTTATTATGGTTTTTTCGTCTTCCAGCGAAGGGTAGTTGATGTTTATCTGGAAAAAGAACCTGTCGAGCTGCGCTTCGGGCAGGGGATAGGTGCCTTCCTGTTCAATGGGGTTTTGGGTCGCGAGCACGAAGAAAGGGAGTTTCAGGGGATAGGTCTGGCCCGAGGCGGTGATCCTGGACTCCTGCATCGCCTGGAGCAGGGCGGCCTGCGTTTTAGGAGGGGTGCGGTTGATCTCGTCGGCGAGCACTATCTGGCCGAAGAGCGGCCCCTTGATGAAACGGAAACTCCTCTGGCCGGTGGCGGGGTCCTGCTCGATGACCTCGGTGCCCGTGATGTCCGAAGGCATCAGGTCCGGCGTGAACTGTATCCTTTTGAATTCAAGGTCGAGGATCTCCGCGAGGCTCGCAATGAGAAGCGTTTTCGCCAGGCCCGGCACGCCGACGATCAGCACGTGCCCCCGGGAAAAAAGAGAGATCATCACCTGGTCGATTATCTCGTCCTGTCCGATGATGATCTTGGATATCTGCGCTTTAATGGAGCTATAGGCGCTTTTCAGGTTTTCAACAAGCTCGATGTCGTTTTTATCCGGTTTTTCAGACATTTATCGCCTCCCGGCACGGTAATAATAGTGATAAAATTATACTTAATACGGCACATATTATCAAACACGGCACGAACCGGGCGCGCGAATACTTCATTGCCGTGGGTTCGATGGAGGCGGGGTTATTTTTTCCCTGTCCCCCCGCCGAACAACGCGCCGAAAGACTGGGCCACGGCAATCGCCTGGGTTATGTCCATTCGCACTCCCCGGATGTTGACGTTCCTGAAATCCACACCGTCGACGTTCGCGCCGCGGAGGTCGGCTCCGAAAAGTTTCGAGCCCGTGAGCACGGCGTTCCGGAGGTCCGCGCCGCAGAGCACGGCCTTCTCGAGGTTGGCCCCGTAGAGGTCTGCCTCGCGCAGCAGGGCCTTCGAGAAGTCGAACCCGGACAGGTCCGCGTGCCGCAGGCTGACGAACGACCAATCGCCTTCCACGATCACGGCCCCGCTCAGGTTGTTTTCCCTGAAGACCGAGCCGGTCATCTTGCAGTTGTCGAACTTAGACGTGAAAAGGCTGGCCTTGTTGAACTTGCAGTTGGTGAAGGCCGAGCCGGTGTGGAGGGACGCGTTCATCTGCGACTGGCTGAAATCGCAGTCCGCGAAAGCACAGCTACGGGAATGGAGCTCCTTGAGATTGGCGTTGCGGAAACTGCACTTCACGCAGCGGACACCGGCGATGTCCGAGTCGGAAAAGTCACAGCCGTCGAATATCACGCCGTTATACGCCCCGTCGTTTACGAGCTTAAGGTGGTTTTCCATATCAGCCTCTCGGGTGAAATTTCTTGTGCAGTTCCTTCAACCTTTCGCGGTCCACGTGGGTATAGATCTGGGTCGTGGTGATGGAGCTGTGGCCCAGCATTTCCTGGACGAAGCGCAAGTCAGCCCCGCCGGCGAGCATGTGGGACGCGAACGAGTGCCTGAGCGTGTGCGGGGATATTTTTTTTGTTATGCCCGCTTTTTTAGCGTGTTTCTTTATCTGGCGCCAGAGTTCCACGCGCGAAAGCTTCCTGCCGAACCTGCTCAGGAAAAGCCCTGTTTCGCCGAAGACGTTCTTCTTGCGCAGTTCCAGGTATCTCCTGACGTAGGCGAGGGCCGTCTTCCCGGCCGGTATGAGCCGTTCCTTGTTCCCCTTGCCGATAACGCGCACGAAACCCAGTTTCAGGTCGACGTTCTCTATATCGAGCCCCACGAGTTCCGAGACGCGCAGTCCCGTGGCGTAGAGCAGTTCGAGCATAGCCCTGTTCCTGATCTGCCTTTCGTTGGAGCCGGAAGCGGAGGTTATGAGCGCCTCGACCTCGTCCCTGGTGAGCGCGCCAGGGAGTTTTTCCGGAACGCGCGGCGGCACGACGCCTGAGACCGGGTCGTTCCTGGAAAGGTCCTCCGAGAGCAGGAAGCGATGGTACTGCTTAAGGGTCTCGATGAGGCGGTAGATGGAACGCGGCGAGATGTTGTTTTGTTTTTCGCGCCAGAGGAATTCGGTGATATCGGTGTGGTTTATCGTTTCGAGGTTCAGGGAAGACTTGTCGAGGTACGCGAAATATTTTTTGAGGTCGGAGAGGTAGGCGGAAACCGTGTTCTTCGCGAGCCCCTTTTCCGCGATGAGGTAGGAGGTAAATTCCTTGATGAAACGGCCGTTTATCTCACTCATGCGAGATAGGGATTTTCCGAAAATTCTTTTCTCAGGACCGATGCGGGCCCGTGGCCTGGATAAATTATGGTCGCCGGCGGGTAATCCTTGAATACTCTCAGCGACCTCATCAGGGCGTCCTCGTCGCCTCCGGCCAGGTCGCTCCTGCCTATGTCTCCCCTGAAAAGCGTATCACCCGTGAACAGCACGCCGTCGAGGTACAGGCAGATACCGCCCGGGGTATGGCCGGGAGTGTGTATCACCTTGAACACCAGGCTCCCCGCTTTCAACTCGGAGCCGTTCTCCAGGAGGACGTCCGCTTCGGCCGGCGCGGTCAGATGGCCGGGCAGCATGCTGGAACCGTTGAGCCGCGTGTCCTTCAGGAACGGCGCGTCGTCCTTGTGAATGCAGAGGGGTATCTTGAAATATTTTCTAAGGGCTTCGTTCGCCGAGATGTGGTCGGCGTGGCCGTGGGTGTTGACTATCGCGACGGGCAGTAATTTTTTTTCATTTATCGTCCGGATTATCCTGTCCGCTTCGCCGCCCGGGTCGATGATGAGCGCCTCGGAGGTCAGGGGGTCGGAAACTATGTAGCAGTTGGTTTCGAGCATACCCAGCTTCAGGGTTACGAGGCCGAATTTTTCGCTCATATGAGGCCCGCGAGGAACGCGGCGAGTTTCACAACGATGTTCGCTAGTATGCCGGCGAAGAAGTCGTCCGCCACTATTCCCCAGCCGCCGCGGAGCTCCTGTATCTTTCGTATGCCGAAGGGTTTTATGACGTCGAAAAGCCTGAAGAAGAAAAACGCCGCGGCAAAATATTTCAGGGTGTGCGGAAGCAAGAGCAGCGACAGCCACATCCCCACCACTTCGTCTATGACTATGCGGGAATCGTCTTTTTTTCCGTAGAGGAGCTCCGCCGCCGTGCTTATGGGAACCGAAGCCGCGGTGACAATGCAAAGGACTATCAGCTTGACACCGAGTGACTCGGGCAGGAACCACCAGATAACCGCGGCCAGAAGGCTCCCGGCGGTGCCTGAGGCGATGGGAGAGTATCCCGTTCCCAGGCCAGAAGCGGCGATCTTAACGAGCGCGGCCGAAAATCCTTCAGCTTTTGCTTTTTCTACGTTCAATTTCGGGGTATCCATCTTGTTTTTCCTTTAAGATCTCTTTGTGAGCGTTGAGGTACGTGATCCCTGAAACTATGGTGAACACCGTGGTAAGAAGCATCATCCAGTAAGGAAGTTTAACGAGGCACCAGCCGAGGAAATAGCTCCAGCCGTTGTGATAAAGAAGATCGGAGGGCCTGATGCCTTTGTAGTGCCACAGGGCGGAATTTATTATAAGGGCCAGCATTACCGTGATTATCGTTACTACCTGGGAGGTCGTCTTGAATTTTCCTGATTTCATCGCGGGAATGATCACGTTGTTGGTCGCCGCTATCGAACGCAGGCCCGTGATGATGAATTCCCTGGAGATCACGAGTATGACCATCCAGGCCGGTATCTGGAGCTCCTTGAGCCCGACGAAAGAAATGAAGGCCGCCGAGATCAAAAGCTTGTCCGCGAGAGGGTCTAGAAAAATGCCCAGCGTAGTGACGGTCTTCTGCTGGCGGGCTACCATTCCGTCGTAAACGTCGGTGACCGCCGCGATCGTGAAAAGCAGGATGGCTATGATCCTGGTCCACAGGTTATCTAGGTACATAAAAAGGATCAGGAACGGCACTATCGAGATCCTGAGCAGCGTTAATTTATTGGCGAGGTTCATAATTCACCCTTGAGGTCATATCCGTCCTGTCCCGTGACCTTGACCTTTACGAAACTGCCCGGCCGGCAGTCACCGCGCACTGTCATTCCGCCGTCTACTTCCGGCGCCTGGAACACGGCCCTTGCCTTGCAAGTCTTCGCGCCTTTCCTGGCTTCCACAAGCGCCTCGACCGTTTTCCCCTTCAAAGCTCCGTACCGCGCGGCGACTACTGTTTTCTGCCGCTCCATCAGCTCGGCCCTTCTGTCGCCGGCGACCGCCGCGCTTACCCGGCCCTTGTACGAGCTCGAGGCCGTGCCCGCGACGGGGCTGTATTCAAATACGCCCAGATGGTCGAACCAGCCTTCCGAGACGTAAGAGGCAAGCTCGTTGAATTCCCTTTCCGTCTCTCCCGGGAAACCCGCTATGAGCGTCGAGCGCAGGGTCAGCCCGGGTATATTTTCTTTCAAACCGGCTATTATCTTTTTTACGCCGCCCGCGCGGCCCATTCTTTTGAGGACGCCGCCGCTCACGTGCTGGACGGGCATATCGATATATTTGCAGATCTTTTTTTCGTCCCGGATCACATCCGTTAACGCGCGCGTTATCGTGTTAGGATAGGCGTACATCAGTCTTATCCACTTAAGCCCCCGGATGCCCGCCAGCTTACCGAGAAGCTCCGGCAGAGCGTGTTTGCCGTAAAGGTCCATCCCGTAAAGCGTCGTGTCCTGGGCGATGAGGTTAATCTCTTTTATGCCGCACGCCACGAGTTCTTCCGCTTCCGCGAGGACGGACTCTTTCGCCCTGCTCTTATAACTCCCCCGTAATCGCGGGATGATACAGAACGTGCATTTATGGCCGCAGCCCTCGGCAACCCGCAGGTAGGCGCTCGGCAGCGCTGAGGAAAGGAGCCGGGGAGCGCCCGGTTCAAGCAGGCCTCCCGGTTGCCCGAGTTCGAACGCGCGCCCCCTGGAAAGCAGCGAAACTATACCCCCCATGGAACCCGTGCCCGCGAAGACGTCAACTTCCCTGAATTTTTTCTGGAGCGCCCGGCCTTCCTTCTGGACTAGGCACCCGGTAACGGCTATCTGTTTGAGCGCTCCGCTTTTCTTTAAGGCGCAGAGCGCGTCTATGGCATCTTCGGATTCTTTTTTAGCGTCGGAAATGAATGAACAGGTATGCACTACTGCGGTATCGGCGGAGGCGAGGTCGGTAGTCAGTTCCCAGCCACCCTGCCTGAGGAGGCCCGCGATGCTTTCCCCTTCAACTACGTTCTTCGGACAACCGAGCGTGATCAGGCAGATCTTGGGCATATTTTTGTGAGTAATATATTATTTGATCCTGCTCTTATTTTTTTACGTCCTGGGACGTCAGGGTCAGTTCGCTTACGTCCTGTTTCGCCGCGCTTTTAACGTCAATCGTTTTGCCGTTGAGCCTTACCTTTACGCCCGGAGCGTAGCCAACTACGAGGCCGAACTTATTTTCAGCCGACCAGACTTTAGTAACGCCCTTTTCCAGGGTGGTGGAGAAAACGGTGTTCCCGTCGGCTGTAACCTTGACCCAGGAAGAATCCAGCGCCTCTATCTCGAGTTTCAGTCCGCTGACCGGTTCCGCGGGAACGGCGGCTTTAGGTTTCGGCGCCTGAACCTGCGCCGCTTCCTGGGCCTGAGCTCTGGCCTGCCGTTTAGTTAACTCTTTTATGTTTTTTTTTTGGAGTTGCGGTTTTTCTATCGGCTGGAGGTGTACCTGCTTGACCGGAGCGTATTTATTCAATTCCCTTAACCTGGAATTGATGAAAGAGAACGTCAGCAGCGACACGCAAAGGACCATAAAAATGAATACAGGCCAGAACCTGGAGGGCATAGTCGTATTACGCGTCTCCTGTTTTGCCGGGACCGGGAGTTTTATCCTGCTGGCTTTTTCCAGTTTATAGGCATCTACCAGCTCCGCGTCGTTAAGCCCCAGGAAAAGCGCGTACCTGCGCAGGGAACCGTAATAATACAGCTCCGCGGGGAAACCCGCCACGTTATCTTCTTCGAGCGCCGCGATGAATTTAAGCGGTATGCGCGTGCTTGAATTAACGTCCTCGATCGTGAGCTTTTGTTCTTCTCTCTTGCATTTTAAGATCTGGCCGATCTTTTCCATTGTAGTGTTTCTCCCCGCTTTCAAGGCAGGTTCATAACGTCAACGCCGGACGGTGCCTGAAAAATGAAAAGCTTCTTATCCAGTTTCGGGTTAAGCGACTTGTTGATCATCTCGGTATTTATCGTTACGTTCTCGCCGGTCAGCACAACCTTGACGGGCACGAAATCGTCGGCCGAGACCCAAAACTTCATCTTGATGGCTTCTTCGCCGGCCGGTTTGAACAACAGGACGTACTTGTTGTCGTCTATGCCTTCGTAGGTTATGGCGTATTTCTTTTTAAGGTCTTTCCAGCCCTTGCCGAAATTGATGATGGAGACTGGCACGAAGCTGTTGGAGGCCCATTTCTTCCAGTTGTCCACTATCACCTGGTGGTATTTAGGAGTGTATATCCAGACCCGCTTGCCGTTGGACACGATCTCCTGGTCGAGCGGGCTGTGCTGCTTGACGTAAATATTCTCAGGCTTCATATAAGCCACGTGGCCGCTGTTGGTTTGCTTTTCGTTGGTGAGGTTATAGATTATTTCCTGCTTGAAATCGAACTCGAGGCTGTTGACGTTCTTGTCGGCGGCTTCCATCTTCGCCGTGATGTCGTCGACGGTAATATCTTTTGCCGCGGCCAGGCAAGGGCTTAAGGCGAGCAGGAGAGCGAAGAAGATAATTTTTTTCATTGGCTTTGCTCCGGAGTACTGTTTACGTACTCGTTTATTTTATCAAAATATATGGTCCAGCGGTTAGTCCCTTCGGGTTTATGGATGAAGCCCTTGGTCTCGAGTATGCTCAGGAGGTTCGTCGCCCTGGCCGAAGAACCGAAATGCGCCTTCAAGAGGTCCTGCGAAACGCGTTTTCTTTCCTGGACGAGCTTAAGCGCGCTGAGCAGTTCCTGGGCGTTCTCTTCCGAGCCGGAGAAGCCTCCGTCCGCTTGCGCCGGTGCGGCGAGGTTCTCGTAACAGGCGGGCACGTTCTGTTTCTTTATAAAGTCTACTACGCGTTCAGCTTCTTTAGTGGACACGAACGCGCCCTGCAGCCTTATGGGCTTCGATTCGCCCGACGGCAGAAAGAGCATATCGCCGCGCCCGAGAAGTGCGTCCGCGCCGATGGAATCGAGTATGACCCTGGAATCCACCTTTGAAGTCGTCTGGAACGCGATCCTCGCCGGGAAATTGGCCTTTATGACGCCCGTGATGACATCCACGGAAGGCCTCTGCGTCGCCAGTATCAGGTGGATACCCACCGCGCGTGCCATCTGCGCGAGGCGCTGGATGGAGTCTTCCACTTCTTTCGTGGCGATGAGCATAAGGTCCGCCAGTTCGTCTATCACGACAAGTATATAGAATTCTTTGGGAAGGCCCTGGGCCGCCATCTTCTCGTTGTAGCCCTCGATGTTGCGGACGGCCGCCTTGGCGAACTTCTCGTATCTCGCTTCCATCACCCTCACAAGCTTTTTGAGAGATTCCGCGGCTTCCTTCGGCTGGGTGATGATGTCGGCCTTGTCGGCGGTCACCCTCGGGTCGTACATATGCGGCAGGCCCTTATAGACGGGCATCTCGAGGCGCTTCGGGTCGATGAGCATGAACTTTACTTCGTCCGGGCGGGCTTTATAGAGTATGGAAAGTATTATGCTGTGGATCCCCACGCTTTTTCCCGAGCCGGTGGCGCCGGCTATCAGCAGGTGAGGCATGGGAGCGAGATCGGTGACGTAGGGAATGCCGTCGGTGGTTTTCCCAAGCGCGAGCGTTAGCAGGGATTTCGATTCTTGGAAATCCGCGCTCCTCAGTATGCCCTTTAAGCCCACGAGGCTGCTCTCGGAATTAGGGACTTCCACGCCCACGGCCGATTTTTCCGGTATGGACACGACCCTTATGGACGGCGCCTTCATCGAAAGGGCTATGTTCTCGCTCAACGCTACCACGGCCTGTATCTTTATGCCGGGGGCGAGCTCGATGTCGTAACGGGTAACGACCGGGCCGGGTATTATCTCCTTGACCTTCGCGTCTATGTTGAAATCTTTAAGGGTCTTGGTGAGGAGTTCCGCGTTGGCCAGGTGTTCCCCTTTATCCCGTGCCATATCGTGCTGTATGTTGTCTTCCGAAAGGAATTCTATGCTGGGCAGCTTGTATTCCAATACCGTCGCGACCGTGGGGAGTTCCGGCTGGACCGGCTTGTGCTGGGGCGGCTGGGCTTTTTTTTCAAAAGGATGAGCGGCGGGTACGGCAGCCGTAATTATTTTCGGTTCGCGCTTGGTCTCAAAAACGGATTCGGGCCGCTGGGGCCTGGGTTCCACCTGCCGGACCCTCGGAGGCATCACTTCCTTGATGTCTTTTCTCGCGTCCTGCCACTGCTTATAGTCTTCAGCCAGCTTGTGGGCCGCGATGATGGCGAGGTTCCTCAAGGACACTCTCAGCAGTAGGCTCGCGATGTAGGCGAACAAACCGGCCAGCAGGACTATGGAGAGGTAAATGTCGAAAAGCCTGAAAAATAGAGGGTTGAGCTTTGCTCCCACCCAGCCGCCGAAAACCGTGCCCGCGGCCCCGTTCCTGGCGCGGTCTATCATCGAGAGGAACGTAGAAGCGTCTACCATCAGGAGCACGCTCCAGATGGCGTCGAGCCGGCTGCGCAGAGGGATGCTGGTTCTCAAGTTCATTATGCCGGTCCAGAGAAGGAGCAGGGGTATGAGGTAAACGGCCAGGCCGAATACTTCGAACGAGATGTTAGCTATAGCCGTGCCGATGGCCCCGGATTGTTCGGGCAGGACGACGCAGTAGCCGTAAAGGAAGGAAACGAGCAGGAGTACAACTCCCCTTATCTCCCGGTAGTGGCCGTATTTTTTTGGTTTTGCTTTAACTCGGAAATACATATTGTTTAGGTTGGCAGTTTAAAGACAGAGCGTTATGACTTTTTAAGCGAGATCCTGAAGGAATGATCGGCCTCAGTTATCTCGATCTTATCTTCCCGGGCGAGCCATCCGAGCGCGAGGTAGAGCAGTGTATTGGATATCCCAAGTGCCGATTTCAGCTTGATAGCCGTCACAGAATCATTATTATACAGGTACTCCCATACCTGTCCCGCGGTAGTCCCTATTTTTTCCTGCATCTTTTACCTCAAAATATCGAAATCCAAAATTGATTAGAGCTTCTCAACCTGGAACAGGTCCTGCAACGCCGTTATGGGCTTGCCGTTCTCTACCAATATCTTGATTATTTTCAATCCGGTCTCAGATTTAACTTCGTTCATCACTTTCATCGCTTCAACAATGCAGAGGGTCTTGCCCGGGCCAACCACATCGCCTTCCTTGACAAAGGACGGCGAAGACGGCGACGGCGCGCGGTAGAATATCCCGGTGATGGGCGACTTGACGGTCTCGCCAGCGACAACGGCTTCCGCCGGGGCGTCCTGCGCCGGAGCCTGCTGGGCCGCGTATTCCTGGGAAACCGAGTGCTGTCCGGGAACGTGCTTCGGGGTTTTGCCTTTTCTTTTCAGGTAAATGTAAGAAGCATCGTCCTTTATTTCAAGCTCTTCGATCTTCTCAGCTTTCATAAGCTCGTAAAGCGAGCTTACCCTTTCCTTGAGCGCATTTTCGTTGTCGTTGTTGGCACTTTTCATTTATTCCTCTTCTTAGTGAGTATAAACAAGTGGTACGGTGTTCCCGGTCCTGCTCACATTTCTCTCCCCTCTTTCGTGCAAAGAGGGGCTGGGGGAGTTCTTCGATGCTTTTTCTTGTTCTAACTCCCCTCGATCCCCTCTTTGAAAATAAAGAGGGGAGGGCTGTCAACAGCTAAACGGCGAGGGTGAAAATCATTCCCCTCATCCGCGCCTTCTCCCGCAAAGGGAGAAGGAATATAATTTACCACTCTAAGATCAGAGAGGTAATTGCTTATTATGAGTGTTTCTGTTCCAGCAGTACAGCTTTGCGGCTGAGGTTGACCCTTCCCTGGCTGTCTATCTCGCTGACTTTAACTTCGATGTCATCGCCTTCTTTGACGACGTCCTCAACCTTCTTGACGTGCCCTTCGGCGAGCTGTGATATGTGAACGAGTCCTTCTTTTCCGGGCAGTATCTCAACGAACGCTCCGAAATTGAGTATTCTCGTTACCTTTCCTTTGTAGTTCTTGCCGACTTCGACGTCAGCCGTGAGGTACTCTACCATCTGCTTGGCGAGCGCGACGGCGGCCTGGTCGGTGCTCGATATGAATACTCTTCCTTCGTCGTTGACTTCTATCGTGGCTCCGGAATCTTCCTGGATGCGGCGGATGTTCTTGCCGCCTGGGCCTATGAGCTCTCCGATCTTCGACTGCGGAATGTTGACCGAGACCATCCTGGGAGCGAATATCGAGAGTTCCGGTTTCGGAGCTCCGATAGCGGCTTCCATCTTGTCGAGTATGAACATCCTGCCCGCGCGGGCCTGTTCGAGCGCCTGGGACATTATCTCGGCGGTGAGGCCGGAGATCTTTATGTCCATCTGGAGGGCGGTGATGCCCTTGCGGGTCCCGGCGACTTTGAAGTCCATATCGCCGAGGTGGTCTTCCATACCCATTATGTCGGTAAGTATCGCGTAATTGTCGCCTTCCTTGATGAGGCCCATCGCTATGCCGGCGCAGCTGCACTTTATCGGTACGCCCGCGTCGAACAACGCGAGGCTTCCGCCGCAGATCGAGGCCATTGAAGAAGAGCCGTTGGATTCAAGTATATCTGAAACTATTCTCATCGTGTACGGGAATTCGTCTTCCGTGGGAAGAAGCGGGAGGAGCGAACGCCTCGCGAGGTTGCCGTGCCCTATTTCCCTTCTGCCGGCAGAACGTTCCGGTTTGGCTTCGCCTGTCGCGAAACCCGGGAAGTTGTAGTGGAGCATAAAACGTTCTTTATATTCGCCGCCGAGTTCGTCCATTATCTGCATATCTCTCGGGTTGCCGAGAGTGACGGTCGCGAGCGCCTGTGTCTGGCCTCTCGTGAAAAGCGCCGAACCGTGGGTCCTGGGCAGAAGCCCTATCTCGCAGTTTATCGGGCGGATCTCGTCGAACTTTCTGCCGTCCGTGCGGATCCTTTTCTCAAGCACGAGCTTTCTGGCCAGGCGGTAGAAGAGGTCCTCGAGGAGGAAGCTGACTACGGCTCCGGTCTCCGGGTACTTTGCTTCCATCGCCGTCTTGACTTCTTTCTTGAGCGCGTCCCAGGCATTCTCCCTGGCCGATTTCTCGGCGGTCACGAGTATCTGCTCGGTCCTGGAGGCGGCCATTGCTTCGACGTCGGCCTTGATGGCCGGGTCAATGACGAGCTCCGCGGGTTTTACTTTTTCTTTGCCCTTGAATTGCCTCTGGAAAGCGCAAAGCTTCTTTACTTCGGCGTGAGCCGCGTTAAGAGCTTCCATCATCTCGGTCTCGGAAAGTTCTTTGCAGCCGGCTTCCACCATCGCGAGAGCTTCTTCGGTGCCGCTCATAACGAGGTCGAGGTCTGAGAGCTTCTGCTGGGGTATGGTCGGGTTGATGACGAGTTTGCCGTCTATTCTGCCCACGCGCACGGCGCAGATGGGAGTCGTGAAAGGAATGTCGGATATCAAAAGCGCGATAGAGGTGCCGAGCATAGCCGCGAGGTCTGAATCGTTCTCTCCGTCATAGGAGATAACGGTCGCCGCTACCTGCGTGTTGTGGTGCCAGGTTTCCGGGAAAAGCGGTCGGATGGAACGGTCTATCACCCTGCTCTTGAGCGTTTCGTTGTCTCTCGGGCGTCCTTCTCTTTTAAAGAAGCCGCCGGGTATCTTTCCCGCCGCGTACGTTCTCTCGCGGTAGTCCACCGTCAAGGGAATGAAGTCGCAATTCTCTTTGGGTTCCTTCGCCGCCACTGCCGTCACCAAAACTACGGTGTCTCCAACTCTAACTGTGCAGGCTCCGCTGGCCTGTTTGGCGAGCTTGCCTGTCTCTACGGTAATCGTCTTACCGCCGATCTCGATACTGCGCGTGAAAATTTCCACAAATGTCTCCTTTGTTTGCTTCTAACTGACGCCTTGCAAGGAGCCCCCTCAAATCGAGAACAAATTACAGATCACAATCCGCCTGCTACGGATTGAAAACTGTAATTTGATGAAAGGGGTTTCCCCGGACTGCATCATCGTTGAAGGCTTAATTTGGGGCCGCCGTAAACCCGGCGTTCCCGGTGATCCTGCTTACTATCGGTAATAAAGCATTCCGCCTTACTATCCATAGTCAAGCCCGCTAAAGGTTTATTCAGCGAGCTGTTCCTTACTTCCTCAACTCAAGCCTTTCGATGATCTCTTTGTACTTCTCTTTCTTGTGTTTCTTGAGATAGTCGAGAAGCCTGCGGCGCTGGCCGATCATCTTCAAAAATCCCCCTCTGGACGTGAAATCCTTGGGGAACAGCTTGAAATGGTCGTTCAAGTGGTTGATGCGCCCCGTAAGAAGCGCGATCTGGACCTCCGGCGAGCCGGTATCCGTCGGGTGCGTTTTGTAGCTTTCCACGATGGGTTTCTTGTTTAACTGCATTTACTCTCCTCCTGTTATTGATTAGCTATTTCAATCGATTTTTCAAATTGATTCGTTATATTATCAAATTTTTAAGCAATTGTAAACTCGTTCGGGATGAATTTCCTAAAAGACGGGAGCCATCGCAGGCTCCCTTGACTTTGAACCCGGGTGAATGTTAAGCCCGGGTTCAAAACACTTTTTAGAAATTGATCCCTCACTTGAGGTTAGTAGCTAGTCAAAATTTGAGAGTCTTTCATCCCACACCCGATTGTCATTCCAGCGAAAGCGGGAATCCAGGCGAGACTTGGAATCAAAGTCAAGACTTGGTGCTTATTTAGGGGGGGGCACGTTTACTGCGAGGCTCGCTGGCGCTCGCTAAAATAAAAACCGTTGCAACCCACAAGGTTGTAACGGTTTTATTTAATGTGACTCGCCAAGCTCATTCCACTCGCTGCGCGAAAGCTAGTGCATTACCTGACTACCTGACTCCGTCCCTCTAGTCCCGCCCCTTAGTCCCTCGTGTTTGTATCGCTATTTACCCCTAACTGTTCTTCCAACATTTAATGTCTTATGAAGGCCCTGATGAATCCTGTAACTAACATTAGGTTTCACTTTTGGTGAAAGATTCGAAGGAGTTCTTTCCCTATAGCACCAGCTAAAATATCTATCAAAATTAGCATCTTCCATGAAACACAAGATATTTGTGTCATATAAAAATTGAAGAAAACTATCTTGATTTTCCATAAACTCCGGAATATGCACACCGGGTGTAGTTAAGTAATCAGAAAATTTATTATATGCGTCTACATATTCAATGTAACTAAATTCTGATTTTCTATCTAAGAAATTAAAGAATTTAAGGAATGTGTTATAATCAGTGGAATCATAATAAAATGATAGCTGATCTTTTATACCACCCATCAAATATTCTGAATACTTATTTTGAAATTCATGACTGTATAACAATGTTGTTGTAAATACATCAGTGGCTTTGTGCTTTTTCTCTTTAAACTCTTCCTGCAATATTTGAACCATGGTTACGATATCTCTAGGACGTGAATATGATAGTTTCAGGAAATTGCAAAATGAAGGATCAAAATCTCTGTTGTCAGGGTTAGTTGAACTTGATTTCCAGGGAAAATAATAATCCCATGCTTCGCCATGAAGTAATATATTAGTCTTATCCTGCTGGGCATTAAGCAATTTATCAATAAGACCAAATAAGTCAGAGTTTCGATAATTTGGATAAGTAGTGCGCCAATCTAAAAATACTGAATTGTCGTGAATTTTGTTAGTTTGATTCTGCATGCCAATTGAGTTGAAAATATCAGGTCTCGCTAATAGAACAGCGCGAAATCTACCCTGAGAATCCTTTATATTTGCAAAAAAATCATTATTTAAACTCCAAATCGCATTAGCAAGGCCTTTTACGCACTCTAGGTATTCTTTGTATGGAATTGAACCAGGCCGAATATCAATGCCGTCTATTAATAGTAGATGATTTTTCTTTAACTTTAAATCTGAAATTGCGTTTTCAAATTGTTTTTGAATGTAGAAAAGATTTACCTGAAATCTCGATTCTTGAAAATTTGAGCTTAGTGTTTCTTCTCCGCCGAGCGTCAAATATTTACTAAATATTTCAGCTGCAAGTTTAGAGTTTTCGATCATATTTAGCACAGAAATAATCTCAGGTGAAAAAGCATTTAAATAATACTCGTCAATCGCTCGCCATAGGGCCCTAATCTTATTACCTTTACTAAAAATATTATTTTCAAGTTCTTCCGTTTTTATGCTTTTTGCAAGCAGTAGCAATATTATGACTTTCCATATGCTACAGTAATCTGATAACTCAAGTTGTTTATTTTCTTTTAGTTTAACAAATTTATTGTAATCCGTTTCGCGAATATATTTCAATTCAGCAATGTTTTCTTTGTATTCATTGTTCGACAGATAAACAGAGTAGGCAGTCTTTCCAGTTCCCTTTTCACCGATTAGGAAAAAAGTGCTTGGTTTTAGCAAGTCATCCAAGAAAGCATTTCTGACAAAAATCAAATTAAAAAGGTCCTTATTTTCCTTCCTTTGATAGTTTTCAGCATCTATAAAACCTAAATTTAACTCTGTCACATTTTTCATGTACAACTCCTTTTCGTCAGACTAGGGGGACGGAGTGGACTTGCCCCGGTATAGTGGACACGAGAAAGGGTAAAATGTAAAATAACCCTGGAGGTGTCCGATGCAAAAGCGAGATCGAAAGGGGACCAGGGGGACGGAGTCAGGTAATAAGGTTAAGCCCTTTCTCTCTTATAGTCGTTCACCTCGCCTCATTCACCTACCATACGATTCACAAATCCATTACCTTATTACCTGACTCCGTCCCTATAGTACGCGCTGGCGCTCGCTAAACAAAAACCGTTGCAACCCACAAGGTTGTAACGGTTTTATTTAATGTGACTCGCCAAGCTCATTCCACTCGCTGCGCGAAAGCTAGTGCATTACCTGACTACCTGACTCTGGACTTGCCCCGGTATAGTGGACACGAGAAAGGGTAAAATGTAAAATAACCCTGGAGGTGTCCGATGCAAAAGAGAGATCGAAAGCGTTACAACCGTGAATTCAAGCTGGAAGCTGTTCGTAGAACGCAAGTGTCAGGCAAAAGCGTTGCTGAAGTTGCTCGCGAGCTTGAAATACCTGTGCATCATCTCTACAAATGGCGTACAGAAGTGGACAGAAAAGAAACAGAGGCGTTTCCTGGCGTAGGGCATATTACACCGAATGAAGAACTGGAAGCTCTGCGTCGTGAAAACAAGCGTTTACGAGAAGAACGGGACATTTTAAAAAAAAGCCTAATTTACTTTGCCAAGGACGCTTCGCAGGACCAGGGGGACGGAGTCAGTTTGTCAGTTTAAGCCTCTTCTCCCTCACTAGCCGTTCACTACGCCACATTCGACTACTATACCACTCGCAAATCCATTATCTTATTACCTGACTCAGGTAATAGGATAATGCCTTACCCCTAACACCCTATCATGCAACTTTCAGCGATAATCCTAGCGATTGAATGACCTGGACGAAGGTGGACAGGCGTGGGTCGCCTTTCTCGGATAGTGCGCGATAGAGATGTTCACGGTTGATGCCTGAATCCTTTGCCAGTTTGCCAAATCCCCCCTGAACCTTAGCGGCGAGGGCCAGAGCGGAAAGAAAAGATTCTTCGTCACCGTCTTTCTGAAATTCTTCAAGAGCAACTTCGATAAAGGTCTTTAATTCCTTGGGATTTTGTTGGTAGTGTTCAATTTGTACGTGTTTAAAAGTCCTAAATTTTCTTTTGCTCATTATAATCCTCCAGATATTCTAATGCTTTCTTTATGTCTTTTTCTTGATGACTTTTATCCCCACCTGTAAGAAGCAGAACTAAATATTGTCCATCCTCAGCACAGTAAACCCTGCATCCCTTTCCAAAATCGAATCGTAGTTCGACAAGGCCGTTAAAACGCTTGTGGTCTCCGAAATTCCCCTTTTCAACCCTTATAAGCCTTGCTTCTATTCTTGCCCTTACGACCCTATCCTTCAAAGAATATAGCCATTCAGTAAAAGGTTCTTTGTTGTCTTTTGAAGCATAAACGATTAATGTTTTCTGCATATTCCCCCGTGCATACTGTAGCACATATGCTACATATTGTCAACACCGAAATATCACTTCATTATTACGGACCACGGGAACGGTGTCAGTTTGTCAGTTTAAGCCCCTTCTCCCCGACTAGCCGTTCACCACGCTCTAACGCCTTCCAGATCGATTGCTTAGATATCCCGAAATACCTTGCCACATCGCTGCCTGAAAGCCCTAATTCTTTCCTGCCCCAATACGCGATGAGACTTCTTGCCTGCGACACGTTGTTATGTCTTCCTCTCCTGAATACTTCTTCTGCTTTAACTCCTGACAATTCGCAGGCTCGCTCAGTGATCTTCTCTATATTCCAACCTTCCAGCTTCAATTTCTCTTTTCGTATTAGCGCTTCATCAGAGACTTTCAACATCGATTCTACAAATTCGCTATCCCCTAAGACCCGTTCATCGCTGCGCCAATATTCCTTTGCCTTCCTCAGCTCGAGCACTTTCTGCCAACCGCCTGCGCTGCGCCTCAGACCGCCGCCGGTTAGATCGTCACGTTTACCCATTGACTGACCATCAATAACAAATTGCCTGTAACGATTTTGCGCTTGCGTCTTTGTCAATGAGAACCGTTCAAGAACTTCCCGCGTTGACTGCCAGGAGTTATTCTGTTTGCCCATCAATACCGAATGTCCGCTCCAGGGATAATGATCAAGCGCCACGATATCTGCTACTATCCTTGCCCGTAAAGGGTTTAGATGGACATAACGCACTAATTCTAGCAAATATGCTTCTTCCTGACAAAGAATTGATTTGTAACGATTCTGATACAAATATCCGCTTCTGCCGTAACGTCGATTAAAATATACCGCGTAACCGGTTAAAAGTTTTCGCATCAGTTCGCTCAATGAACTTTTTCCGGTGCGTATCAGCAAATGAAAATGGTTAGGCATTAACGCCCAGCCGTAACATCTGCTGGTTGTATGGTACAATCCTTCCGAAAACCGGCGCAAGAATTCTTTACGATCCTCGTCATCACAAAATATGGCCCGTCGCTCTATTCCACGAGTGATTACGTGATATATTCCACCCGGTATCTCCAACCGTGCATGGCGTGGCATGATATTATCCCCCCCAAGACAATTTTGCGCACCCATTACCTGACTACCTGACTCCGTCCCCCTGCCCCTTCACCTCAATTTCAACTTGAGTCTCGACATCTGCCGGGGGTAGCGCTCTCTTTTTTTGTTCAACCTTGAAAGCAAAATAGAAAGCATGCATATACAAAGCCCACCAGATAATTTGGACGATGATGGATCCGGGCGTGCCCCCGATCAAGGATATTTTCTCAAATGTCCAAAGCAACATCGACACGATCATTGCCCAACGGTGCCCCTTGTACATAAATATTCCCAAAATTATAAACAAAATACTATCTATCGCCGCAATAGCCGGCACACGATTCAACAAGATCATTATGCCGGAGAAACACGCGCTCAAAAGGAACAATAACAAACTCAAACCTCGTGCGGCTTGATATATTTTAAGTGAATTATATTCATCAACCTGTTTTTGCAATTCATCTGAGTCAATTTTCCACCATAGAATCCAACTACCTGATTTTGTTTTTACTTTTATATCTGCCATAAATTATCTCCTTTCTCGTAACTATGGGGACGGGTCTGTATATTTAACATTATTGCCATATAAAATAAACCACACCGCCGTCAGGCAGAGTGGTTTATCAAAATGCTTATATTTGTTACTATATGCTGTTCCGTGAAAATCGTACTACCGCAGGATTCGCCCATATCCCCTGAATCTCCCCCATCACATTTTGGTGCGCGATGTTACCTAAATATATCTCTTTGATGTTAGTATGTCAATAAGCATATGGCAGAAAAAGCTGACAACCTCTCCCCTTTATTCCTGTATTTTATAGCCCGCCGTGGAACCGGGCGAAGGCGCGGGCCAGAAATAATGAACTGAGCACTATACCCGCCCCGAAGGCGAGGATGTGGCTGTTCTTGCGCAATTCAAAGTTGCCGACCCTCCACACAAGCACGTACCCAACAACAAGGTTGAACAACCCCCACAGAACATTGACGGTTGCTGACGACAGCCCTTGTCCGGGCGGGTTCGCGAAAGGGCTCTGGAAGGCATGCCCCGATATCCCGTTACCAAGATGCGGCAGGGCGTTCGCAAGGAGAAACCCGCCAAAAAAGTATGACACGTAGTGATACCAGCGCATGATCAGCTCCCGTTAGTCTTATTTTTCAGTCTGGCCTTCTCTTCGCCTACTCTGTATATGTTTGCGCCCGGATAAGCTTATCCCACCAGCTCTGAACCTGCGCTTTCCACTTCCTTCATTAAAGCGCTGTTCTTCGCGAAGCTCCCGGCTTCGTTGCCGTTTCCTCCGATTATCAATTTTGTCACTGGGAAACCCAGAAAGCCGAGGCATTCTTTTGCCCAGGTCAGATTTTTCACGAATGCCGTCTTGTCGGTGTTCGCCTGAGCCGCTACAACCAGGGTCTTCTTGTTCACTTTGGCCTTGTAATCACTACCGATGTACGGGAAAAGACGGTCTATAAAGGCTTTTGTGTGGGAATTCATATTGAACATATAGACCGGGAAACCGATTACAAGAACGTCCGCATCGTTAATTTCCTTGTACGGCATATCGTCTTTTATGGAACAACTGTCGTGAGATTTGCAGTACATACAGGCGATACAGCCGCCCAGCTTTATCTGCGTAAGGTTTATCAGCTTCGTCTGCGCGCCCTTCTTTTCGGCGCCTTTGAGCGCGGCCTTTACCATCACTTCCGAGTTCCCGCCCTTTCTCGGGCTTCCTACGATACCTAAAACTTTCATAAAGCCCCTCCTGTACAATAACACAACTTTACAAGCCGAACCTTTCGGATTATGAAAATGTTGTAATTAGCGGTCTATCGTTGCCATTATCGTGTCGTTGTACCGCTTTCCGGAAATTTTTCCGGGCGCCAGGACTTCGTCGAGAAGCTTCACCTGGGCGGGATCGAGAGTGATAGCTTCGGCGGCCAGGTTCTCTTCGAGATATTTTTGGCGTTTGGTGCCCGGGATGGGCACGATGTCTTTGCCTTTTTGCAGGAGCCAGGCCAACGCTATCTGTGAGGGTTTGGCTTGTTTGGCGGCGGCGATGTCGCGGACAGTCTTGGCGGCGTTCATATTGGCATCGAAATTCTTGCCCTGGTAACGCGGGTCGCCCCGCCTGAAATCGCCTGCGGGATACTGTTCGGCGCGTTTGACTTCGCCGGTCAGAAAACCGCGCCCAAGCGGGCTGAACGGCACCAGGCCTATGCCCAGTTCCCGGAGCACGGGAATTATATCCTGCTCGAGATTGCGTTCCCAGAGCGAATATTCGCTCTGCAAGGCGGAAACCGGATAGACGGCATTGGCGCGGCGGATGTTCTTGACTCCCGCCTCGGAAAGTCCAAAAAACAACACCTTGCCTTCCTTGACCAGATCGCCTACCGTGCCGGCCACGTCTTCTATCGGGACGGCGGGGTCGACACGGTGCTGGTAAAGCAGGTCAATGTGATCGGTGCCGAGTCTGCGCAGGGAACCCTCCATCGCTTCGCGGATATGAGCCGGGCGGCTGTCTCTCTCGGTGCCGACCTGTTTCCCGTTATCGATGCGAAAGCCGAACTTGGTGGCTATTATCACTTCACGGCGGCGGCCCTTGAAGGCCCGCCCGAGCAGTTCCTCGTTGGTGAAAGGGCCGTAGACCTCGGCGGTGTCGAAGAAGTTGCAGCCCAGCTCAACGGCGCAGTGCAGTGTCGCGATGGATTCTTTCTCGTCAGCCGGCCCGTAAGACTGGCTCATACCCATACACCCAAGGCCGATAGCGGATACTTCCAATCCCTGACTGCCGAGTTTACGTTTATTTAAATTCATAATTTTCTTCCTTATTCTCCCCTCTTTGAGAATAAAGAGAGGAGTTCATTTCAAATCATTCCTTCATCCCCCCTCTTTGGTGCAAAGAGGGGTTGGGGGAGTTTTTAAATGCTGTTTAACTTTTTAACTCCAACTCCCCTCAATCCCCTCTTTGAAAATAAAGAGGGGAAGCTTATTTCAACTCATTCCTTCTCTTCTATCCCCCCTCTTTTGTGCAAAGAGGGGTTGGGGGAGTTTTAAATATTTTTAACCTTTAACTTCTTTACTTCTCAACTCCCCTCAATCCCCTCTTTGAAAATAAAGAGGGGAAGATAATTTTTTCTTTGTTGGTGTTATGATTGTTCGTCCGTCCCATTCTCTCTTCTCTATTCTCGAAGTCCTTCTCTTATTTTTCCGCCTCGGCTTCCCTTGTCTTCTGGTAGGCGGCTATGAGGCCGTTGGCTATGTCCGGCGGCGTGTCCTCGTAGTGAGACTGTCTCATCGAGAACTTGCCGCTGCCCTTGGTCAGGGAACGGAGGTCCACGGCGTACTGGAACATCTCGCTCAATGGGACCTGGGCCTTGATCATATCCTTTTTCCCCGCCTTGTCCATTCCCAGCACCCTGCCGCGGCGCGAGTTGAGGTCTCCTATAACAACGCCCATATAATCGCCCGGCACCACTATCTCCGCGTTCATTATGGGCTCAAGCAGGACCGGCCTTGCTTCCAAAAATCCCTTTTTCAGAGCCATCGCTCCGGCGATCTTAAAAGCCATTTCCGAAGAATCCACGTCGTGATAGGAACCGTCGTAAACCGTAACCCTTATGTCCACGCCCTGGTAACCGGCTATCACACCCTGTTCGAGCGCTTCTTTTACTCCCTTTTCAATGGCGGGTATGAAATTGCGGGGTATAACGCCTCCTACGACCTTATTCTCGAACTCGAAACCTTTTCCCCGCTCCAGCCGTTCGATCCTGAGCCAGCAATCCCCATACTGCCCGTGCCCGCCCGTCTGCCTCTTATATTTGCCCTGCACCTCGGCTTTGCCGCGGATCGTTTCTTTGTAGGGCACCCGGGGGGCTTTCAAGACCACGTCCACGCCGTAGCGGGTTTTTATCTTTTTTGCCATTATCTCCAGCTGAAGGGCTCCCATCCCGGCCACGACCATCTCTTTTGTTTCAGGATTGTAATAATGTTTGATCATCGGGTTTTCGAGCGACAGGATAGCGAGCGCCGTACCGACTTTCTCGTCATCGCCCTTGGACTGGGTGGTTATGGAGCGCTCGTAGACCTGGGCCGGGAAGGTGATGGTAGCGACCTGCGGGGCGGACTTCTCGTCCCCCAGGATGTCGTTGGTCCGGGTGTCCTTGAGCTTCATTATAGCCACGAGGTCGCCGGCCTGCGCTTCCGCGGAATCTATCTTCTTCTTTCCTTCGATGAAACACAACTGGCCCGCGCGCTCCCTGGCCTGCCTGGTAAAATTATAAATATCCTTCCCCGCCGCGATGGAACCGGAAACTACCTTGACGAAATTAAGCTGGCCCATACCGGGCTCGCTGATAGTCTTATAAACGAGGCCCGAGAACTGCGTCTTTCCCTCGGGCGGTTTCGGCGCGGGCATATAGTCCGCGATAAAATCCGCGAGTTCCTTGATGCCTATGTTCTTCGTCGCGCTGCCGCACAGCACCGGGAAGGTCTTTCTTTCGGCTATCTCCTTTTTGAGCGCGGCCTTCAGTTCCTCCGGGGTGATCTTTTTGCCTTCAAGGAACTCTTCCGTGAGCGCGTCGTCGGCGCTGGAGATATCTTCCACCATAGCTTCGCGTATGGGCAGGTCTTCGGGAGGCACGTTCTCGTCGAGAAGGATCACGTCCGAGGAAAAGGCCTGACCAGTGTGGTCGGGCGCCTCGATGTCTACTATGTGAGGGCTGAGTTTCTCTTTGAGCAGCTTGATCGTGTTCTCGAATTCCAGGTTGTCTTTATCTAGCTTATTGAGGAATATCGCCACGGGGATCTTCTTTTCTTCAAGCAGTTCCCAGATACCTTCGAGCGCCGGGGCGTTGACGTTATCGCCGCCGATAACCAGGAGAGCGGACTCGCAGACGGCGAGGCCCGCGTGGAGCTCGCCCGCGAAATCGGCGTAGCCGGGAGTGACGGCCAGGTTTATTTTTTTGTCTTTGTGTTCCAGGAAGGAGAGGCTTAGGTTTATGGAGATCTTTCTTTCTGTCTCGTCTTCGGCGGAGTCGCAGACGGTATTTCCCTCTTCGACGCGCCCGAGGCGGGTAGTGACCCTGGCGTTATAAAGCAGCGCCTCGGCGATGGAAGTCTTGCCCTCCCCCTGAGGGCCAACCAGACAGATGTTGCGCAAATCCCCTGTTGCGTAGGTTTTCATACGAGCCTCCCATTAAACGATAAATCCGAAATCCAAATTTCGAAATCCGAAAAAATGTTCAATTACCAAGAGACGAATATTTAAACATGCAAAATTCAAATAAGAATTGACTATTCTACTGCAACTTTATAACGATAGAACCGAATATATTCGTTAGCTCGTTCGCTTCACGGACAATTACTTTCCCCCTATTCTAGCATCCCAAAATACGCTTTTGCTTGGGCGATATCCATTGCTATTTGTTTGGTCAGGTCGCTTATGTTGGCGAATCTCTTTTCTTTCCTGATGTTCGAGCACAGGTAAACGCCGGTCTTTTTGGCGGGCCACTTGCCCGAAAAACCGAGGATGTTTATCTCGGGAACGGTCTTTCCCTCGCTAAAAAACGTGGGGCGGATCCCTATGTTGATGACCGCCGGCCATTCCCTGCCGTTAACCCCAATGATTGCCGTGTGAACGCCGGGAGGCAGTATCTTTTCGTCTTCCACCTTAAGATTTACCGTGGGGACGCCTATCTTCGTACCGAGCCCGCGGCCCTTTTCGGGCAGGCCCTCAAAATAATAAAACCTTCCCAGGAGCTCGTTGGCCTTGTCGAGTCCGCCGGTCTTGAGGTACGCCCTGATGAGCGAAGAAGATATCACCTTGCCGCCCCGGCGCAGGGGTTCCACGACCGTGATACCTGTCCCCGAAACGGCCGACTCTTTCTTCAGCCATTTCGTATCGCCCTGCCTGCCGCGGCCGAACGCGAAATCGCGCCCGACGACAAGATGCTTCATTTTAAGTTTCGCGCAGAGGAATTCCTCGAAAAACGAAGCGGCCGACTGGGAGACAAGCTCCTTGGAAGCGGAAACGACTATTATCTCGTCCACGGGGTATTGGCTTATAAGGGCGACTTTTTCCTGTTCGGTGGTAAGTATGCCCGCGACGGGCTTGATGGGTTTGGAGAGTACTACGAGGATGGGCTTTAAATTCCTTTTCTTTGCTATGCCGATGAGCTTCCCTACGAGATGCCTGTGCCCGAGATGAAAACCGTCAAAGGTGCCGATGGCGACCGCTGAATGCTTCATAAAATTCATTACCCCATTTATTACATTAAATATCAAATCTCAAATATAAAACTGGAAGCTTTTCAGGCATTGCGTTAATTTTGCGGCTTGATATTTTCAATTTCTAATTTACAATGCGTTAAAAGGTCTTCCCTGCTGATGCCCTGGAGCTGCCTGCCGTCGAGGGCGGTGGCGAGCGTGTAATCCCCGGACCTTTCCCTGCAGAGTGTTTCCACTGCCGCGCCGCAGCCGAGCTTTTTGCCAATGTCTTCGCCGAGAGTCCTGACGTAAGTCCCTCTTGAACACTCAACCCGGAACTCGAGCCGCCCGCCTTCAATACCGAGAAGTTCTATTGAGTGAATGATTATCTTGCGGGGTTCGCGCTTGACTTCCTTGCCTTCCCTCGCGAGCTCGTAAAGCCTTCTTCCGCCGTATTTGAGCGCGGAAAACATCGGCGGCACCTGCTCGGTCTCCCCGAGGAAACTATCCAGAATTTCGCGCACCGCGGCCGTTTCCAGCCGTGGGACCGGGAACTCCCGCAGGGTTTTTCCCGTGACGTCTCCCGTATCGGTCTCGAGCCCCAGCTTCAGCACCGCCCTGTAGACCTTATTGCCGCCCATCAGTATATTCTGGAGTTTTGTAGATCTGCCCAGAAGGATCACGAGGACCCCTTCCGCGAGCGGGTCAAGAGTCCCGCAATGCCCCACTTTTTTAACGCCCAGTATCCTTTTAACCTGTTTTACGGCCCAGAAAGAAGTGACTCCCGTGGGTTTATTGACGTTTAGGATGCCTGAAAGATCTGCCATATTTTAGCTGCCGTTGACCGGGTGTATTATTGCTATCTTCTCACAGGATGGGAGAAGGAATATATCAAATTACTTCATATCTTTTTCAACGTAGCGGAGGAATTGCTTTTTTACCGCAGGCAGGTTCCCCTTGAAGCTGCAGCCGGAGGCGTTCTTGTGCCCGCCTCCGCCGAAGTGCCTGGCTATGCGGTTTACGTCGAAACGGCCCTTGGAACGCATGCTTATCTTGATCAAGCCCGGAGTATCGGTCTGGCGGAACATTATCCCCGCCACCAGGCCCGGTATCATCATGACGTGATTTATTATGCCCTCGGTGTCGGCGGCTCCGGAAGCGGTTTGCCTGTACATATCCCGGGTAACTTCAACGTGCGCTATCTTCCCGGAGCAGCAGGTAGTAAGAGTGGAAAGCACCCTGCCCAGGAGGCAGAGGGAAGGAAGGGACTGCGTCGCGTAGAGCTCCCCGTAGATATCCGGCGGGACCACGCCCGCGTCTACGAGGTCGGCCGCCATCCTGAAAGCCTTCGAAGTAGCGTTCGTCTGCTGGAATTTCCCGGTGTCGGTGACGAGCGCCACGTAAAGCGCGTCGGCTTCGTTCCTGCTGATCGGCATTTTCTTTTGATTGAAAATATTGTAGACGAGTTCCGCGCTCGATGAGGCGGAAGGATCGATGTAGTTTATGTGGCCGTATTTGGAAAAAGAAGAGTGGTGGTCGAGGTTTATTACCAGGCTCGCCTGCTCGGGCTTTATGAGGTTGCCCATGCGCTCAAAGTCGATGCACTCTAGTATTATCGCGCAGTCGAACTCTCCCTTGACCTGCCGCGCAATCTTGATCTGCCTTGCTCCGGGAAGGAAGGTGAGGTACTGGGGAACGGGTTCGAGGCTGTAGATGGAGGCTTTTTTCCCCAGCCGTTCGAGAAAGGACTTGAGAGCGAGGCCCGTGCCTACAGTGTCTCCGTCGGGTTTTGTGTGCCCCGCGATGAAAAACGTCCGGCATTTTTGAATAGCGCCTAATATATCAGTGATGACTTTCATCGGGGAACCGCCATTTTGAGACAAACTCTTCGCGTAAGAGAAGGCGCGAATTGCTATTCTTTCGGCTTGCTCTCTTCTTCCTTGCTTATCTTTTCGAATATCTCGAAAATGTGGGTCGCTTTTTCCGGTGTATCGTCGTACTCGAACTCGAGGGTGGGGGTCCGGCGCATATTGATAGTCGAGGCGAGTTCGTGCCTGATGTGTTTGAGAGAATCCAGCAGGATGGTTTTTGTCTTGAGCTTCTGTTCCTCGGAACCGATGACGGAGTAAAACACTCTCGCGTCCTGCAAGTCGTCGGTGAGTTTTACCGAGGTTATAGTGACGAAACCGAGTTCGGGGTCCTTGATCTCGCGCAGGAGCTTGGATATCTCCTTCTGGATGAGTTCCGCGACCCTGGTAGAACGTTTATAGCTCTGCATTATTATATCCGGTATAAAGCGGCAAGCGTTAAGCGACACTATCCCGGACGCTTAACTATTTATACTTACCGTTATTGTTAGAGTTTTCTGGCTACCTTTTCCTGGGTGAAAGCTTCGATGATGTCGCCGGGCTTCATATCGCCGAAATTCTCCAGCGTTATGCCGCACTCGAAACCTTTTTCCACGTCTTTTACGTCGTCCTTGAACCTGCGTATGGAGGCTATGGCGCCTTCGTAAACGATGACGTTGTCCCTCACGATACGCGCCTTACAGTTCCTGGCGATCTTGCCTTCTATGACCATGCAGCCTGAGACCATACCGGCTTTAGTGATCTTGAAGACCTGTTTTATCTGGGCCTTGCCGGAACAGGTTTCCTTGATAGACGGCTCGAGCATGCCCTCCATCGCGGCCTTAACGTCGGCGATGAGCTCGTATATTATCCTGTAGACCCTGATGCTCACGCCTTCCTGTTCGGCGAACCGCTCTACGGCTGTATCGGGCCTGATGTTAAAACCCATTATGACGGCGTCGGACGCGGCGGCCAGGGTAACGTCGGATTCGGTGATCCCGCCCGCGCCGCTGTGTATTATTTTGAGGTTTATCTCGTTGGTCGAGAGCCGTTCGAGAGAGTCCGCTACCGCGCCCAGGGAGCCCTGGACGTCGGTCTTGAGTATTATCCTCAGGTCCTTGGCTTTTCCCGCGGAGATGTCTTCGAGCGAGAGATGGTGGCGCGGTTTGAGCGCTTCTTCACGCGCCCTGTTGTTGCGCGATTCCGCTATTTCCCTCGCCTGGTATTCCTGCTCCACGGCGAAGAATTTGTCGCCGGCCTGCGGAGGCGTGTTCATCCCGAGGATCTCGACGGGAGTGCTGGGAGGAGCGGTTTCAACTTTGTGGCCATGCTCGTCGAGCATCGCCCTGACCTTGCCGTAAGTCGTGCCGACTACGATGTTATCGCCGACTTTCAGCGTACCGTTCTCAACGAGCAGCGTCGCCAGGGGGCCCTTCTTCGAATCGAGTTTTGCCTCGATGACCAGGCCCTGCGCCAACCTGTTCGGGTTGGCTTTGAGCTCCATCATCTCGGATTTGAGCACTATCATATCGAGCAGCTGGTCTATATTTGTTTTCCTCTTGGCCGAGACTTCAACCATTATCGTGTCTCCGCCCCAGTCTTCCGCCATCAGGTTGAATTTGCTGAGTTCCTGCTTTATCTGCTGTGGGTTTGCCGTGGGGATGTCAACCTTGTTTATCGCGACGATTATCGGAACGCCCGCGGCGCGAGCGTGGTCGATGGCTTCGACGGTCTGCGGCATTACGCCGTCCGCGGCGGACACCACCAGCACCACGATATCTGTGGCCTTGGCTCCGCGCGACCGCATGGCCGTGAAAGCTTCGTGGCCGGGTGTGTCAAGGAACGCTATCTGCTGGCCTTTCGCCGTGGTGACTTTGTAGGCGCCTATGTGCTGTGTTATGCCTCCGGCTTCTCCGCCGGCGACATCGGTCGTCCTGATAGCGTCGAGAAGCGAGGTTTTGCCGTGATCGACGTGGCCCATTATGGTGACAACGGGAGGACGGAATTTGAGGGTTGAAGGGTCGTCTTTAACTTCCACGATGGAATCTTCAGCGTAGACCGAAACGAATTTGACGTCATAGTTGAATTCGTGCGCCAGAAGTTCCGAGACGTCTTTATCCAGCCGCTGGTTGATCGTGGCAAGAGTCCCGAAACCGATAAGCTTTTTTAGCAGGTCTCCGGGTTTAACGTTCATCTTGTCCGCGAGTTCGCGGATGGTAGTAAGTTCGTTGATCTTTATCTCGCCTTTGATCTCCGGGGGTTCGGGAACCGCGGCCGAGGGCTTTTCTCCCGCCGCGGGAGCGGCGGCCGACTGTGCGGCGGCTGCCTGCGGCTTCGGAGCTTCCACGGGCGGTTTTGCCTGCGGGGCCTCAACAGGGGCTTTGACTTCGGGTTTGGGCGCGGGTTTAGCGGGTTCCGGCTTGGCTTTTACCGCGTGAGAGGGCATAGTAAAAACAGCCGCGCTGTCAGTCTCTTTCTTGAGCTTGGGTTTGATCTTTTTAGGAACTTCCTTAACCGCCGCCGGCGGCTGGGTTTCGGGTTTCAATGGAGGATGGGCCTGCTCCGCGGGCTTCACGGGGAGAGGCGCCTGTTCCTTCGGTTTTTCGGCGAGCGGAGGCTGTTCCGCCTGTTTTTCGGGAAGAGGCAAATGTTCAGCGGGTTTCTCGGCCGTTGTCTTCTTTTTCGCAGCAGTTTTCAGCGACGGTTTTTTTTCGGCTTTTACCTTGGCCGCGGCATGCTTCTTTTCCGCGTCGGCAACGGCTTCCGGTTTCGGCGCCTTTACTTCTGCCTCGGCCGGAGGTGATTTTTTCTTTTTTTCCGTCAGCCCGGTTTTCTCGTCGGGCGCCGGCTTTTTTGCTGCGGGTTTACTTTTTTTCTGAACCATTTTCTTCTTCCTTGTTTTCCTCTTTATTTTTCTTCCCGTTTTTCGCTTCCCGCGCTTCCTGCTGGGCGGTGTATGCTTTTATGAAATTCTTCGCCGACTCTATGATCTTCTCGGCGGTCTTCTCGCCTACGCCTTGCAGAGTGGTGAGGTCTTCGACTCTCATCTGGGCGAGTTTTTCGATGTCGGTGAGCCCGGCTTTCTTGAGGACTTCGGCGGTCCGGGGCCCTATACCTTCGAGCCTGACGAGGCTCTCGGTGGCTTCAGCGCTCTTTTCGCTGGACTCCTGCTTTCTCTGGGATTCGGACTTGACGTCTATGTGCCAGCCGGTGAGCTTGGCCGCGAGGCGCACGTTGTGTCCGTTCTTCCCTATGGCGAGAGAGAGCATATCGTCGGCGACGAGCACTTCAGCTTTTTTCTCTTCGAGCGAAAGCACGGAGACGCCCAAAACCTTGGCGGGCGAGAGCGCGCTCGATATGTATTTAGTGATGTCCGTGGTGAAAGGTACGAGGTCTATCCTCTCGCCTTGAAGTTCTTCTATGATGGGTTTGACCCTCGCGCCTTTTACTCCGACGCAGGCGCCGACGGGGTCGACTTTCGTGTTGTGCGATACGACCGCGACTTTCGTCCTCATCCCGGCTTCACGCACGATATTGACTATCTCGACGACTTTCTCGTATATCTCGGGCACTTCGACTTCAAAAAGCCTCTTGACCATATCCGGGTGCGCCCGGGACAATATTACCGAAGGCCCGCGAGAACTTTTTTCAACCTTGACTATGACGGCCCTTAAATGCTGGCCCATATTGAAACGTTCCTTGTAGACCTGTTCAGAAACCGGGAGTATAGCCTCGGTCTTGCCGATATCCACTATGAGATTCCTGTTGGCGAAACGCCAGACGACCCCGGAGACCATCTGCCCGACTTTTTTCTGAAGTTCTTCGAGCAGGCTCTCCCTCTCGGATTCCCTGATCTTCTGCACTATGACCTGTTTCGCGGTCTGGGCCGCGATCCGGGCGAAATCCTGTGTGTCGAGCGGTATGGCGAAGTTCTCTTCGAGCTTTATCTGGGGCTGGGTCTTTTTCGCTTCTTCGAGGCCGATCTCCACCAGAGAGTTCTTGACGTCGTCAACTACTTTTTTTACCACGCGCGCCGTCATCTCGCCGGTGTCCGGGTTGACCGTCGCTTCGACGTTAACGTTCTTGCCCACGTGCTTTTTGTACGCGGAGACAAGGGCGTTCTCTATGACTTTCAAGATCTCTTCTTTTTTTATCCCCTTGTCCTTCTCGATCTGTTCAAGGGCGATTACGAGCTCGCTTTTTTCTGACATTGTTTATCTCCGTTTATTGTTTCTATTTGCTTGCGCTTATGACCGTTATTTGGCCTATAATTAATATTTGAAATTGACTTTAAATTTCCGGTTCCAGCCGCGCCCTGGCGATGGCGGTCAATTCAAGGGTGACCGTCTTGCCGGTAACGTCATTTATAGTAACTTTGCCGTCCGCGCAGGAAACCAGCTCGCCCAGAAAGTTCCTCTGCCCGTCTATGGGCGCGTAAGTCGAGATCCTTGTCTTTTTGCCCAGGAACTTCACAAAATCCTGTTCTTTTTTGAGTATCCTGTCAAGCCCGGGCGACGAGACTTCCAAAACGTAGGAATCCGGTATTATGTCCGAATTATCCAGCAGGGCGCCTATCTTTTCGCTCAGCTGCTCGCAGTTGGAAAGCTTGAAGCCGCCATCCTTGTCAAGGAAAACGCGGAGGACCTTCTGGCCGGCTTCCGCGAGGTACTGCAGGTCGACAAGCTCGAGCTGCTCCTGCTGCAGGAGCGGCGCCAACAGTTGTTCAAGTTCGCTTATTTTGCTCATTGTTAATTTACTGTTAACGATTATTAACCAAAAAAGAGTGGCTTTAGGCCACTCTTGAGTATAATTGTACAAAAACTAAATACATAATGCAAGCTTGTTTATAAGATTAATAGCTCCCTGACCCTCAACTTGAACTACTGCCGCTTGTTATATCAACTTCGAATAATAGCTTATAATTTCACAAGAATTTCTCACATTGTTTAATATTTGTTCAGCTCTCACAGGTATTAATTGATCAGGCTAATAATATAGAAGGGTCAGCAACACATACTTTCCACAAAGAGACGTACTAATGAGCAAACACGCGATTACCTGTTTTTTATTTATGACTTTACTCTTTTTGCCCCGGTATTCATCCGCAATGCGGGTTGATGAGGTAAAAGAATCCGTAAGTTCAGATGCCCCCGTATTGCGCGTCAATAGATGGAAAAGCCCGTCTCAATATGTAGCGCCTGCAGAGAGCGAGGGGCAAACCTCAGAACAAAGCGCGGGAGTTGACAAGGGAACAGGGAATGACGGCGAAAGCGGCACAGATAACGGCGCATTGAGAAAGAGTGCGACAGGAAGAGATTTTCAACAGGCAGACGTTAACGGCCGGACTCAAGCAGTAAACCCTAACGCACCCGCCGGGACCCGCAGAGGCGCCCCCCAAAAAGGCGTTGACCTGAAAACTGTCAATATTGAGTCGCTGTGTGATATCGCGTCCGACAATAATAATTCTGCGCAGGTTCGCCTGAACGCCCTGCGAGACATCAATGCTGCCGCTGCAATACGCCCGGGCCTGCTGGACCAGTCCGCGTTAAATAAGCTCTCCGCCATAGCCACAAACAATAAAAATTCCGAAGACCTGCGAAACAGCGCCCTGCAGGCAATAGGTACGATTTCAGCGGCCAACCCGTCTATTGTAACGCAGGGGCTGGTTGACGCGGTGGCGGCCATAGCATTGGATGCGGGCTCAAGCAATGCCGTCAGGATGCAGGCCGTTACAACCCTTACAACCATGGCAAAAGCCAAGCCGGACGCCATAACCGAGCCGACAGTCGCGGCGCTCGCCAGGCTGGCAACCGGCTCAGCTTCCGCATCGACTGAACTGAGCGCCTCCGCGCAGAAATCTCTGGTCACTCTTGCCCAGAACGGAGACGGAACCATGGCTTCCAGAATTGTTTCCGCGCTCTCCTCAATACTTTATGATAAGAACGCTTCCGATGCAGTGCGCACAGCCGCTGCCAATATCCTGGTCAGGCTTGACGGATTAGCCGGAACGCAATTCGGCGCGATCTTCGGAAAACTCTGCGAGCAGGACGCGGCTTTCGCGGCGAGGCTTTATACCAATAACATCGGCTTTGCGGCTGATGATCAGGCCGCTTTCATTGCCAAGTATATCTTTATACCGAACAACATGACCACGGATGAGATAGGCCTTTTGATAAGCGCGAAAGGCAGTGACGGGAAGTTCGTACTTTCCGACAGCCAGGTAATAGATTTCTTCTGTACCTGGACTAAGCAGAGGGGCGGCACAAACCCCTGGGACGGGGCTGCCATCACCGCGCTAATTCACTCCCCTCGCGCCCAGCAGCTTTTCAACCAGATCTTCTCCTATCCCGCTTCTCTGTTCAAAGATGGCCTTACCAATCCCGGCCTTTCCCAGGGAGATCTCGTAAAGATGCAGTCCCAACTGCTGCTTTCGCTGTTCACAGCTGTCCAGAGCGGCGCCGGCGCTGATAAGGCGTCTGCCGTAAAACTCCTCAATGACAACGCGGCTACCCTGGGCATAGACAAAGACGCCGGCCTGACGGCCTCCCATACGCAGGACGAGTGGAAAGCGATAGCTTCTAACGGAAATCTGAGTTCCGCAACACGTGCCTGCGCGCTTTCACAAATAACCGACGAGGCCTACCTTTACAACTATATGTTCAAGACTGATTCGTCAGGCACACCCAGCATCAACCAAAACGTCACGAGCCTTGAATTCGCCGGCATAGTAAGGACGGGGCTTACGGCTAAATGGTATGGAACGCTGAAAAACAAAGACGACAGGACCGCCTATGTAAAGCTTATTCTGGCGGTTGACACAACCAATTTAAAAAAATATATCTTCAGTGACGGACTGTGCGGCGCGGTTAACTCTTTGAACCAGGGCCAGCTGGCATATAAAGACAGTTTTGTTTGCGGAGATTTCGCTCTCCAATTCCTTATGAACAGCATAGGAACCGCCGGCAATGGCAACGTGACTATAGACAGCAACCTGGGCGCGGCTGAAAATATCGGGTATACGGTGCCAACGATAAACTACGGCATCCCCGCCAATGTAGTGTTGATCCAGACGGCGAACGGTGGAGGCCACGTTATTAACGCGGTCTTCGTCGGGGACGATCCGTCAAACGCGGCGCAGCAAGCCGACAGCAGCAATTGGATGTTCATCGAACCCCAAGCCGACAGCGAATTTTCCTTCGCCACTTTCCCCGAACCCATTAAAGCGCTGCAGATAATCACTCAAGGGAATTTTACGTTTAACGGTTCCGGCAGCGGAATATCTTTTAACGCGGATAAATCTATCGACTTCCAGATCCTGAGCAAGTGATAGAGATTGCATTTTAAATAATATATCTTGTATACTTTAAACACCGGCTGCTTTTCGGAGGATTTCAATGACGGGACGGATGAGCGGCATAGCTGTTATTTCCTTCGCTTTCCTTGTAATTATGTTAACCTCCCCCATTCAGGAGGCCTTTGCGGTGAATAAAACGGCGCCCCAAAAGACGGAAGTAAAATTCTACGCCAAAGACGGCAAGACAGGAGCCAGGGGCGCTTATCTAGGCTCCGCGGCCCTTTATGAAGGTAAGCTTACCGTGAATATTACCGACAAACGCCTCGATAAATTCGTAAAATCAAAAATGGTCGTGCGCGGCGGGATGGTGAAAGAACAGAATTATCCTAACGGACGCGTAGCGTTCGTTGGCGGAATGAAGACTTACGCGC